>Ga0134121_10000860_pt1 | contig 31206 bp, 27 predicted proteins | sample KB301_FD_96463 | JGI IMG/M metagenome (GOLD analysis project Ga0134121, IMG submission 96463) | Terrestrial soil microbial communities without Nitrogen fertilizer from Kellogg Biological Station, Michigan, USA - KB3-0-1 | ecosystem: Environmental > Terrestrial > Soil > Unclassified ... | reverse complement strand
TAACGGCTTCCACCTCGTACCCTTCGCTGCGCAGCAGAAGCCGCAGCGCCTCGAGGACGTCGCGGTCATCATCGGCGATCAGAACCTGCGGTCGCGCGGTCGGCATTCCAAACCGAAATGGGAGATGTGAGATGGGAGAGGGGAGATGTAACTGCCATGGAAGATGGAGAGGGGAGATGGCAAGGGACAGGGAAACGCACCCGCCCATCTCCCATCTCCCCTCTCACATGTCAGTTACATCTCCCCTCGCCCATCTCCCATCTCCCATTTCCTTTAGCTGTCCACGACCCACCCATCCTTGAGGTTCACGATGCGGTCGCCGTACTTCGCGTTTTCCTCGGAGTGCGTGACCTGCACGATGGTCGTGCCGCCGGCGTTCAGTTTCTTGAAGAGCTCCATGATCTCGCGACCCTGCGCCGAGTGCAGGTTGCCCGTAGGCTCGTCGGCGAGGAGCAGCGACGGTTTGTGGATCACGGCACGCGCCACCGCCACGAGCTGCTGCTGCCCACCGGACAACTGCGACGGATAGAGATCCTTCTTCGCGACCATGCCGAACCGGTCCAGGCTCTCCGCGACGATGGCCTGGCGCTCCGACTTCTTGATGTCGCGGTACGACAGCGGGATATCGAGGTTCTCGGCGACGGTGAGATCGTCGAGCAGATGGTACTGCTGGAACACGAAGCCGACGTATTGCTTGTGGAGCGCGACGCGGCGCTTGTTGTCGAGGCGGTGTACTTCGTGGTCAAAGAGGCGGTATTCGCCCGTCCACGCGCCGTCGAGCATGCCCATCACGGCCAGCAGCGTCGACTTGCCGGCGCCCGACGGGCCCATGATGGTCACGAACTCGCCGGCCGCGATGTCCAGCGTGATCCTGCGCAGCACGAAGGTCTGCCCACCGGCGGTGGGGAAGCTCTTGTCGACGTTCCGAAGCGAAATCATGCGGGAAAGTTACTCGGCGGTACGCGTGGCGCTGCTGCGCTGCTGCGCGGCATCACTCCGCGCGCAGCGCCACCATGGGATCCACGCGTGCCGCGCGGCGGGCAGGGAATACACTCGCGAGAAACGCGGCGCCCGTCAGCACGCCGGCACCGAGCAGGAACGTCAGCACATCGGTCGGCGCGAGACCGAACATGAATTTCGCGAGCACACCGGAGAGCGCCGCGCTCGCGGTGACTCCGATTGCGATGCCGATAAACGTGAGCCTCAGTCCTTCGCGCACGAAGCCCGCGAGCACTGTTCCTGCCTGTGCGCCGAGCGACATGCGGATGCCGATTTCGCGTGTGCGCAGTGTGACGCCGTGCGCGACCACACCGTAGATCCCGAGCGCGGCGAGGCCCAGGGCAAGCACGCCGAACACGGCGAGCAATACTGCGCCGGCGCGCTGCGCGTCGACGGTTCGCGCGAGGTTCTCCTGGAGCGTGCTCACCTTGAAGAGGGGAAGATTCGGGTCGAGCGAACGGAAGAGACTCGTGACCGGCGCAACGGTAGCACGACCGTCGCCGCTCGCGCTGCGTACGATCAACACGACCTCGTCGCCGCCGGCATCGCCCTGCGCGACCGGCTCGTAGTAGAACGGCGTCGGCCCTTCCACGAGGTTCTCGTATTTGCCGTCGCGTGCGATCCCGACGATCTCGCGGAGCGGAGCATCCGAGCCGGTCATCCGTATGCGCCTGCCAAGCGCGGACCCGTCCGGCCAGAGCGCGTGGGCGAGCGTCTCGTTCACGATCGCAACCGGTGCGCTCGTCTTCGTGTCCGTGGCCGCAAAGGCACGCCCCGCAACCAGCGGGATCTTCATCGTCGAGAAGTAGCCGTCCGAGACGGCGGAGTTGCGGACGGTGATGCGGTCGCGCGGATCCGTGACCCCCTCGCGAACGATTTCCGTGGCGCTCATGCGCCCACTCAGCGGAAGCATCGTTGCGATGGCGGCGTCCGCGACGCCCGGAAGCTGCCGCGTTCGGTCGAGCGCCGTGCGCACGAACACGCCGCGCCGTTCCTCGCTGTAGCCTTGCGCGACCAGGTCGAACGAAAATGCAACGCTCCTGTCCGGATCAAATCCGGGTGCCACGCGCAGCGCCTTGTCGAGGCTGCGCACCAGGAGTCCGGCGGTGATCAGGAGAACGAGCGAGGCCGACGCCTGCGCCACGACGAACGCGTTGCGCAGCCGGTGGCGCGACCGGCCGACGGTGATGCCTTCGTTCTTGAGAGCCGGAGAAAGGGCGCCACCTGTCGACACGAGTGCGGGCACGACCCCGAAGAGCATGCCCGCAAGGACAGCGAGTCCTGCGGTCGCCGCGAAGACGCGCGGATCGGCGGACGTGAGCGCAGGCACGATGTCGGCCGGCACCTTGGCGATGTTCGCGATGATGGCGGTCATCCACGACGAGAGCACCACGCCGGCGACCGCAGCTCCCAGCGCGAGTACGACGCTTTCAGTGACCAGAAGGCGGACGAGCCGCCCCCGCGACGCGCCGATCGCACGTCGCACGGCGAGCTCCTTGCGCCTGCCGAGCGCGCGTCCAAGAAAGAGATTGGCGACGTTCGCGCATGCCACCAGCAGTACGAGCAGCGGCACGATCATGACGAGACCGAGAACCGGCGCGATCTGCTGGCGGTTGGACGGATCGAGCCCTCCGGCGACCGGCAGAACGGCAAGCGAACGCTGGTCTTCGATGCGCGCGTCCGGCGCCGTCATGAGGGCGCCCAGCGCATTTGCTTCCTGCCGCGCACCTTCGATCGTCGCGCCGCTCTTCAAGCGGCCGATGACACGAAAGAGGTTGTTGTACTCACCCGCGAGCGGCTGGCTTCCGAACGTCGAGAGCGCGCTCATCTGCGCGATCGGAATCCAGAGGTCGTTCAGCTCGCCGACTTCCGCGCCGTTGAATCCGCGGCCGATGACGCCGGCCACGGTGTACGGCTTTCCGTTGAGCGTGATGGTCCGGCCAATCACTCCGCTGTCCGCGCCGAACCGGCGTGTCCAGAATGCGTGGCTCAGCACCGCGACGGGATGCGCGCCGGGCGCACCGTCGTCCTCGGGCGAAAAGACGCGGCCGGCCGCGACCGGAACGCCGAGCACATCGAAATAGTTGCCGGATGCGACGATACCGCGGACGCGCTCGGGTGACGCACCGCCCATGGAGAGCTCGACGCCCGTGAACGCGACCACGCCCTGGTACGACTTCGCCTGATCGCGAATCCGCGCGTACGCCGGATACGACCAGCTCGACATGCGGCTCGAATTCGCGCGATGTGAAGCCAGCCACACCAGGCGATGCGGGTCGCGAGCCTGTGCGGGTTTGAAGAGCAGCGCGTTTTCGAGACCGAGCACGCTCGTGTTTGCGCCGATCCCCAGCGCGAGCGTGAGCAGCGCCACCAGGCTGGACGTTCGATTGTGTGCGAGCTGCCGAACCGCGAACCGCACGTCCTGCCAGAGGCTATGCATGGCGAGAGATCGCTAGTTGGCGCAGCGTTTCGCGCCCGTGTGATCGGAGGTCGCGAGGTCCACGCCGCCGTGATTGTTGCCGCGGAGCGCAGTGAGCTCGCCGGCTCCGGCGGATGCCGCCGTTGCACCGCGAACCGACGTGCAGGCTGAGAGTGCGAGCGCAAGCATCACGATCGATGCCCCGAGGCGAACGCTGGACGACGACTTGGCTACGACATGCATGGGACCTCCGGAGTGGGAGAACGGACGAGTGTCCGCTCTCCCCAGATTGTTCGTCCCTACTGCCTGCGTGAGTGCAGTTACGCGTGCGCGACCGGCTGTTCGTCCACCACGCGGCCGTCGAACAGGTTCACCGAGCGGTCCGCGTGCAGCGCGTACCGCGGATCGTGGGTGACCATGCAGATCGTTGCACCGTTGCGGTGCAGCTCGCGGAGCAGCTCCATCACCGCTTCGCCGTTGGTCGAATCGAGGTTACCCGTCGGCTCGTCGGCGAGGAGGATGGCCGGATCGCCGGCCACGGCGCGCGCGACCGCCACGCGCTGTTGCTGGCCGCCAGAGAGCTGCGCGGGATAGTGCTTCACGCGGTGCGACATCCCCACGCGCTCGAGCGCGGCGTGCACACGCTCCTTGCGGTCGTTGGAGCTCATGCCGCGGTACGTGAGAGGCAGCTCGACGTTTTCGTAGACGGTGAGGTCGCCGATCAGGTTGAACGCCTGGAAAATGAACCCGATCTGCCGGTTGCGAACGCGCGCGCGATCCGACGCGTCGAGCTTGGCGACTTCGTGTCCGTCGAGCATGTACGTGCCTTCCGTCGGCGTGTCGAGCAAGCCGAGGAGCGAAAGGAGCGTCGTCTTGCCGCAGCCGGAGGGGCCGGAAATGGCGACGTATTCGCCCTGCTTGATGTCGAGATGCACGTCAGCCAGCGCGTGCGTTTCGACTTCATCCGTATAGAAGATCTTCTTGATGCCCTGCAGCTTGATCAACGACTCGCCGTTCGTCGCCATCGGAAATCTCCGGTCTGCTGTGGTGGTCTGAGTGCCTTACTTGATCCGTACGCGATCGACCTGGTCGTACTGGGACATGTCCGTCAGAATCACTCTGTCGCCCGGCTGCAACCCATTGATGATCTCCACGGTGTTCACGGAACTCCGCCCGAGCTGCACGGTCGTGCGCACCGCGTACTTGCCGCCCTCGACGAACTTGAACATCCCTACGGGCCCCGTTGCTGCGCCCGACACCGGCCGGCCCGTGAACAGCACGTCCTTGAGATGCTCGATCTGAATCGTGCCGTCCACACTCAGCTCGGGCACGGCAGACGAAGGCAACGCACCCTCCAGCGCCACGTCGATATTGACCGAGCCCCCGATCGCGGTCGGATCTTTGCGTGAGACATGTCCCGGGATCAGACCGTTGCGTGTGTCAATTGACGCCATCTGCCCGATCTGGACGAGATTGGCCTGCGATTCGGGAATGCGGAGGACGGCCTTGAGCTTCCCGGGCTGAACGATCCGGGCGATGGTCTGGCCGGACGTCACCCACTGGCCCGGGTTGAGGAGCTGGTCCTGCTGCAGGACGCCCGCCTCGGGCGCGCGCACCGTGAGGGACTTGAGCCGGTCCTGCTCGTTGGCGGCGATGGCTTTGAGCGCTTCAACGTTCGCCTTGGCGACGTTCAGCTGGGACTCGACCATCTCGTTCGTGCTTTTCAGCTGCTGCTGCGCAATCCGGTACCGCGTTGCCGCTTCGTCCGCGGCCAGCTTCAGCCGGTTGGCTTCAAACGGCGCCAGCAGCTTTGCGTTGAACAACGAATCGGCTTCGCGCGCCCGCTGCTGCGCGTCGAGCTGGGTCGTCTTGGCCGACGCGACCTGGATTTCGAGGTTCGACAGCTGCGTCTGGAGATCGTTGCGGAGCTTGCTGAGATCGAGCTCAGCCTGCCGGACCGCCTGCTCTGCGCGGGTGCTTGCGATCTGCTGATCGGGGCTGGACATCACAAGGATGACGTCGCCGGCGTTGAGGACCTGACCGACCACCGCAACAATGTTCTCGACGCGGCCGTTGGTCTGCGGCGTAATGAACCGGTAGTGATCCGGCGTGAGGTTGCCGGGACCGCGCACCTCACGGACGACATCGCCGCGGCGAACCGTGTCTGTGAGGAGGTTGGCGAGCTCGACCGTGGGCGCCGCTGCCGGCAGCGCCATGATGCGCCAGGTCGCGATGACCAGCACCAGCACGCCGATACCGATCCCGACGTACTTACCGGTCTTCTTTTGGGGGGCTCTGACTATGTCCATCTAGATGCTAGAGAACGAGAATGCGAGAGAACGAGAGAACGCGAGAATGAGAGGAGTCACTGGCCTGCTTTCGCAAGGCGTGTGCCATGCCCCGGAATCGCGCCAAGCGACGTTGTCACAACGGATTGCGAGGTTTCAAAGATTCACCGGCTCACCCCACGCGTCCGCTTGTGCGATTGCGGGTCCCAAAAGCGGACACACATTCCGGCTCGTCACTTCGCCCTGACCAGGCGGATATCGCCCGAGCCCGCGTCAATCGTCACCCGCCCGTGGCCGTCGCCGATCGAGCCCCGAAGCTCGCCCCGCTTGGTCAGAGGCGGGCGGACGGGAAAGTCGCTCGTGATCTCGCCGCTTCCGGTCTGCGCCTCCACCTCGGCGCCGAACGTGGCGGGCAGGCGGAGGGTGATCACACCGGACCCGGATTCGGCGCTGAGCGAATCGACGCGTGAGACAAATCCGACGGTCATGTCGCCCGCGCTGGCCTCGATGCGCGCACGACGGGCCGACAGCCCCGCGAACTGGACCTTGCCGGAACCCGCCTTCACACGAAACGCGTCGGTCTCGACGCCTGCGCCGGCAACGCCTCCGGATCCCGCGTCTACAGAGAACATCGTAGCCGCCGACACCGAGTCCGTTTTCACGTCTCCCGAACCTGCCTCGATCGTGAGGTCACCGTGATGGGCAATCACTCGCGCATCGCCGGACTCGGCGTTGACATGGAGCGCACCGGTCGTGGCATGGGTCGATACCCGCGCGGCAGTGGCGTCCAGCTCCAGCGCGGCGCGCACGTTTTCAGCAGTGATTTCACCGGCGACGTCCCAGACCTTGAGGTCCGCACCGGGCGGCACGAGGATGCGGACGTCGGCCCATGCTTCGACACCTTCGCCGCGTGAACGGACCTCGATTTTCCGGCCGCCGAAAATCCCTTTGACGCCACCGCGGCAGACGGACTCGTCGCCCGTGCTGACGTTCCACGCCGCCGCGCCCTGCTTCGGGCGGTAGATGATGTGTTCCTGCGGATACATGATGCACAGCGACGTGCGGCCGGCGTTTTCGAGTTGCTGCAGCGCCAGCCGCCTGGCGTCGACGCCGCCGCGAGTGACTTCCACCACGACGCCCGGTCCGGTTCCGTGCTCGATCGTGATGCGTCCGGCAACGTTGTGTACGGCGACCTTGGCCCCGTTGAGCGTAAACCGCTCCACCTGCGCGTCCGCGTGCACGCCGAACGCGATCGTCGCTCCGGCCGCCACAACGTGCGGTAGTCCTGCCAGTCTCATGATGTATCGCATCTCGTATCTTGTCCGTTGGACACCACGCGCCCTCGGCGCGTTTGAAACGTAAGCGCGCATGACGCACCCCGCGGTCATTCTGTTCGTTCTCCAGGCCACGGCCGCGCTCGTCGCCGCGCGGCGCCTTTCGGCGTGGCGGCATCGAGCGGCCGTTGGCCTGGAATCGACGGAACGCCGGTTGGCCGACACCGCGGTGACGATCGTTGTTCCAACGCTGAACGAGGCGGGGCGCATCGGGCCGTTGCTCGAGCGTCTCGTGCACGAACCGCCGGGTGTCGTCGAGATCCTGATCGTCGATGCACAGTCGCATGACGGCACGCGCGCGCTCGTTGCGGCCGCAGCTCAGCGGGACCCGCGCATCCGTCTCATTGACGAACCGCCGCTCGCAGCCGGCTGGGTTGGAAAAGCGTGGGCGCTCGAACATGCACGCGGCGTGGCGCGCGGTGACTGGATCGTGGGCCTCGATGCGGACGTGGTCCCCGCCGCGCCGATGTCGCCCGCGATGCTCGCGGCAGTCCAGGCCGGCGCACTCGATGCCGGGTCGTTCTCGCCGCGCTTTGGCGGACAATCGGTCCTCGAGCGCTGGCTGCATCCATCACTCCTCCTGTCGCTGCTCTGCCGGTCGGCGCCAACCAGCGGCACGCGCGTCATGGCCAACGGACAGTGCTGGATCGCCCGGCGCGACATCCTCGCCGCGCACGGCGGATTCGTGGGTGTGCGCGCGTCGTTTGCGGAAGACGTGAGCCTCATGCGCATGCTCGCGCGCCGCGGCGCGCGCGTGGCATTTCTCGATGGATCAGAGCTCTATGAAGTGCGCTCCTACGCGAGCGCCGGCGAGATGTGGCGCGAGTGGGGGCGGTCGATCGATCTCAGGGACTCCACGCCGGTGGCCGCACAGGCGGGCGATGTGATCATGCTCGCGCTGGTGCAGGGATTACCGGTACCGGTCGTCATTGCCGCCGCCGCCGGCGCGTCCGTCGCCGCGCCGCTCGTCGCGCTCAACGGTCTGATCCTCGTCGCGCGCACACTCATGAACGTTGCCGTGCGGTCGAGCTATGCAAAACACGGACTGAGCTTCTGGCTCAGTCCGCTTGCTGATCCGCTCGCGGTCATCCGGCTTGTGCTGTCGTCTGCACGCCGGCCGAAGGCGTGGCGTGGCAGGAACTATGAAACGATCGCTGACAGGAAGTAGATCCGCCTACGCAATGCCCTTTATCTCCGCCACCAGCTTCGTCAAACTCGCCTTGGCATCTCCGAACAGCATCCACGTCTTGCCCGCGTAGAACAACTCGTTCTCGATGCCGGCGAAGCCCGCGCTCATGCCGCGCTTGAGCACGATGCAGCTCTTCGCGTGATCGGCATTGAGGATCGGCATGCCGTAAATCGGTGAGGTGGGATCGGTGCGCGCCGCCGGATTCACGACGTCGTTCGCGCCGACGACGAGCGCGACGTCCGCGCGATCAAATTCGTCATTGATCGCTTCCATCTCGAAGAGCTTGTCGTACGCAACGTTCGCTTCTGCGAGCACCACGTTCATGTGCCCGGGCATGCGGCCGGCAACGGGGTGCACGGCGTAACGCACTTCGCCGCCGCGCTTTTCGATGAGATCGCCAAGCTCGCGAACGAGATGCTGCGCCTGCGCGACCGCGAGGCCGTATCCCGGCACGACGATCACGAGCTGCGCGTACGCGAGCTGCATGGCCGCATCTTCCGGCGTGATCGATTTCACGGTGAGACCCGCGGACGACTTGGCGCTCTTCGCCGTCGCCGTACCAAACGCGCTGAAGAGCACGTTCGTGAGCGAGCGGTTCATCGCCCGGCACATGATCTGGCTGAGGATGATGCCGGCCGATCCGATGAGGGAGCCGCTGAGAATGAGAATCGGGTTCTGAATGACGAAACCGACCATCGCGGCCGCGACACCGGCGGACGAGTTGAGCACCGAGATGACCACGGGCATGTCCGCGCCGCCGATCGGCAGCACGAACAGCACGCCGAGGAGCAGCGAGAGCCCGACCGCGCCGTAGAACACATCGAGCGGCGCCGCAAAGGCGTGCACCTGCGCGTACCCGAACACGATGATCCCCAGCAGCGTCAGTCCGGTCACGAACCGCATGCCCGGGAACAGAATCGGCTTGCCCGTCATGATCTCGTGCAGCTTCGCGAACGCGATGATCGATCCGCTGAACGTGAACCCGCCGATGGCAATCGACACCTGTGTCGCGATGCCCGATGCGAGCGCCATCTGATCATGCGCCTGCGCGACACGGATGTACTCCGCGCCGGCGACGATGAGCGCGGCGAGACTCCCGATGCCGTGCAGCAGCGCGACGAGCTGCGGCATCTCCGTCATTTTGGCGCGGCGCGCCATGAACAACCCCACGGCGCCGCCCACGACGAGGCCCGCGGCGATCGTCCCGTACGTGACGACCTTCTTGTCGAGCAGCGTCGCGATCACGGCAATGGCCATGCCGATGCCGGAGATCGTGTTGCCCAGCCGCGCGGTAGCCGGCGAATTCAGGCGCTTGAGGCCGACGATGAAAAAGCCGGCGGCGACGAGGTACGCGAGCAGCGTTTGCGTACTCAGCAGTGTCGGCTCAGTCATTCTTTTTTCTTCTCGTCCTTGCGGAACATGCCGAGCATGCGTCCAGTGACGGCGTAACCGCCGACGACGTTCACCATGGCGAGTGCGGTGGCGGCGAACCCAAGAATGCGCGCAATCCAGTCGTTGCCGCCGCCGGCCACGATGATGGCGCCGATCACCACGATGCCGCAGACCGCGTTCGCCGCGGACATGAGCGGCGTATGCAGCGTCGGCGGCACCCGGCCGATCAGCTCCACGCCGAGGAACGTCGCGAGCACGAACATCGCGAGGTTGCCGAAGAAGGCAGGATCGCTCATTTGCTGTTCCGGAGCGCGCCGTCGTGAGTCATGGCCATCGCTCCCGTGATCTCGTCGTTGAGGTCAATGTTGATCGCGCCCTCCTTCGACAGATGCTGCACGAAGGTCAGCACATTACGGCTCAGCATTTGCGACGCGTGCGCCGGCAGCATCGCGGGCACGTTGACCGGCCCGATGATGTGGACACCGTTGTGGTCCACCGTTTCGCCCGCGCGCGTGAGCTCGCAGTTGCCGCCCGATTCCGCGGCAAGGTCGACGATGACCGCGCCCGGGCGCATGCTCTCGACCATCGCACGCGTGATGAGACGCGGCGCGGGTTTGCCGGGGATCGCGGCCGTCGTAATCACGAGATCCTGGTCCTTGAAATGATTCGCGAGCACTTCCTGCGTCTTGGCTTTTTCTTCCGCGGTTTGCTCGCGCGCGTAGCCGCCGGTTCCCTCCGCGGCGGCGACGTCGCCGCCAATCGCGGTCGCGCCGAGCGACTGGATTTGCTCGCGCGCCGCCGGGCGAACGTCGAAGGCGGACACGACGGCGCCAAGGCGGCGTGCGGTCGCGATCGCCTGCAGTCCGGCGACGCCCGCGCCGAGCACGAACGTTTTCGCGGGCGGAACGGATCCCGCCGCCGTCGTGAGCATGGGGAGGAACTTGCCGAGCGCGTTGGCGCCGATCAGCGCCGCCTTGTAGCCGGCCACCGTGGCCTGCGATGAGAGCGCGTCCATGGACTGCGCGCGCGTGATGCGCGGAACCAGCTCGAGCGCGAATGCCGTGATGCGACGCTGATTCAGCAACGCGAGGGTTTCGGCGGCGTTCGAAGGAGAGAGATAACAGAGAATCGCTGCGCCTTCAGGCAGCAGGCCCGCTTCCGCGGCCGTTGGCCGCTGAACCTTCACGATGAGCTCAGCGCCCGACGCTGTGCTGCCGGCATCCGCGCCGATCGTTGCTCCTGCTGCTTCGTACGCAGCATCGGGCGCGGCGGCGCGTACACCGGCACCGCGTTCAATGGCAAGCGCGTGTCCCGCTTTGACGAGACGGCCGACGCTCTCTGGGACGAGCGCGACCCGCGCTTCGCTGGGAACGGATTCCTTGAGAACGGCGATTTTCATGTGTGCATGTCGTGCTGTTTCCGGGCTCGGGAGACTGGCCGAGGCCACGCTAACCGTACGCGCGTACGCGGGACAAGGGGCGATTCCCTCTTGCGGCGTAAGGGTCGCAGGTTCAACGTGGCACGATGTTACGACGTAGCGTTGCCCGATTCGCCGTTGTCGCGGCGGGTTTCCTGCTCGGATGCACCATTCCGCCCGACGCCGGCGGGAAAGGCGACGCGAAGATCCGTCTGGTGATCCCGCGCCTCCGCGACGTGCGGTTTGCGGCCGTGAACGAGCGCGATCCACTGGAGCCGACCGAGCTCCGCGCGATCATCACCGTCGGCGGCACGACGATCTTCGATCAGCGGTTCAGTACCGACGATCCGTCGGTGACGGAGGGGGCGGACGGCTCGGATATCCAGGCGACCGTCGTGCTTCGGTTCAAGTATCCGGCGTCGGCGCAGCGCGACGTATTCACGTTCCAGCTGAATGCGTTCAGCAAGGACGGCATTCAGGTGATGACTGCCGGCCCAACAACGTTTCACCTGAACGATGACGGGAGCGGTGCGTCGATCGAGCCGCCGCTCACCTATGTGGGACCCGGCAAGGACGTCACGAGCGTCGTGCTCGCGCCGCGGTCGCTCACGATCGCCGCCGGATCGAGCGCACCGGTGACGTGCACCGGCAATCCGGGCGGCGTGACGCTGTTCCCGTTCGAAGTCCGGAGCGACAACCCCGGCATCGCCGACGTCGACCAGACTGAAACGGGCGGCGTGGTATTCGGGACGACTCCAGGAACTACGACCATCCGATGCACTCTGGCCTTTGCGCGCACGGTGCAGGACGCCATTCCGGTGACCGTCACGGCCGCGCCGGCGCAGGGGATCACGCTGGTCGGCGGTGCGGGGCAGTCGGCGCCGCCCGGCGTGACCCTTCCCGTGCCGATCACCGTGCGGGTGCGCGGGGCGGGCGGGGTTCTCCTGCCGAGCGCAAACGTGGCGTTCACTCCCTCAGCGGGGAGCGGGACGGCTGCGCCAACAACCCGGGCCACGGCGTCGGACGGCACGGCGTCCACGACCTGGACGCTTGGGACGTCGGTCGGAACGCAGACAATGGTGGTATCCGTTGCCAACCCGCCGATGTCGCTCATCGTGACGGCGACGGCTGTTGCGGCAGGCAGCGGCTCGCTCGTCGGCGTCGTTTCGAACTCTCTGACGGGTGCCCCTATTCCCAATGCGTCGGTTCAGCTGCGGAGCGGTTCGGGCGTTACGACAGGTGCGGCGGCGTTCAGCGCGACATCTACGTCGACTGGCTCATACGGCATTTCGAACATCCCGCCTGGCGTTTACACGGTTCTGGCGACCGCCCCGGGGTACGACCCTTACTCCGTCGACGCGACGATCGCGACCGGGACGCAGACGCAGAGGTCGCTCGGGCTGGTCCCGTCGGGCACGGCGGGAATCATCATTCGCCTGTTCTGGAACCATGATCCCGGGGATCTCGACGCCCATCTGTATACGCCGACGGGCAGTCACATCTATTTCGGCAACAAGGGAGATTGCGCGTCCGTGTGCCTGGAGCTGGACGACACGGACGGCGATGGGCCGGAGACCCTCCAGATCAACCAGCTAGTCTCCGGGTCCCAGCCCTACACCTTCAAGGTTCATAACTTCGACGCGAGCGCCGGTGAGACGTCGATCCAGCTCCGGAACTCCGGTGCGTACGTGACCATCAGCGGGCCCGGAATCACCACGCGGACGTTCACGGTTCCCGATGCGGCCGGGGTCACCTGGACCGTATTCACGATGACAGGCCCCGCCACGTCCCCGGTCATCACGGCTGTCAACACGATGTCGGACGTGCCACCGTCATTCGCCGGACTCAGGGCGGACTCCCTGCCTCAGAAGCCGCCCCGGAAGTGAGCGGTCGCGCGGCCTTGGTCAGGGCTTGCTCGCGAGCCATTTGACCAGGGCTTCGCCGAACTTTGGCAGGTCCCTGGGCGCGCGTGAGCTGATCAGATTGCCGTCCTCGACCACGGCGGCGTCCTCCCAAATGGCGCCCGCGTTGATGATGTCGTCGCGGATACCGAGGCTCCCGGTGAGGCGCTTTCCGCGCACGATGTCAGCCGAGATGAAGATCCACGGTCCGTGACAGATCGTGGCCATGAGGCCTCCCGCCTTGTGCACGTCGCGGACCAGCTTCAGGACCTTATCGTCGCGCCTGATCTTGTCCGGCGCCCATCCACCTGGAGCGATGACTCCAGCCAGATCGGCAGCACTCAAGTCGGCGATTGATAGGTCGACTGGGCAGGGGTAGCCGTGCTTTCCGTGGTACGATTGCTCGCCGAGTCCGACCAGCGGGACCTTATGTCCTGCGGCCTCGAGCCGAAGCTTAGGGTACCAGACCTCGAGGTCCTCGTACTCTGGACCGACGAGCATGGCGATGGTTTTCGGTGTCACGAGTCCTCCGTGGGGTGCTCAGTGCGTATTGCATTGATATGCAATACGCAACTTGACGTTGACAAATGTAAATCATTGCATGATGCACATATGCGTGTGTGCATCTAATTTGCATTATCTGTGTAATTGCTCCGCATAAACGACTGCATACCCACTCACTAGGCCGGCCTGAAGCGCGACTTGGCGCGTTGGAGCGGAGTTCTCGCGGGCCTCGTCCTGAAGACGATAGCGTGCCGCCGCGGTCACCACGGCCATCCGAGCAGGCTGTGGATAACAGCAATCGCAGACGCCGATAATCACAAACGTTGATTGCATCTACTCCGGTGTTGATTCGGCTGCTCGCTCGCCATACTGCCAAACTGAACGGAGCAAATCAAGCCGGCTGAGCTGGCGGACTCGCGGCGTCCCGGAACGCGGACCCATGCCCCATGGCCTCGAGCCGCGCAATCCTGAGCGCCATCGGCGGGTGAGTCGCGAACGCGTCGGCGAGCCGCCCTTGGCGGTTGGAAAGCGGCCGGCCCAGCGGGTCGGCAATGCACAAATGCGCCGTCCCCGCCTTAATGGATTTGGTCGGCGCTTCGGCTGATTCGATCTTCTCAAGAGCACTGGCGAGCGCCAGCGGGTTCCGGGTGAACTGTGCGCTCATGGCGTCGGCCAAGTACTCCCGTTTCCGGCTCACCCACATGGCCAAAACGTTGATCACGATGGGGGCGAGGATCCAGGAAATCACCCACAGGACCAGCAGGACAATGACCAACGGTCCCGCACCACCACCCCCATCCCGGTCCCGATCGCGGCTCCTGGAGCCTCCCAGGCGCCCGCCGTAAAAAAGGAACCGCCCCATACCCTCTCTGATCAGCAAAACCGACCCGACCAGGGCCGCCAGAAAGGTCATGAGCTGCGTGTCGAGGTTCTTGATGTGGCCGTATTCGTGGGCCAAAACAGCCTGCAATTCGTCCCGGTTGAGCGTCCCCAGGAGTCCCGTCGTGACCGCAATGTGGGACTTGGCGGGGTCATCGCCGGTCGCGAAAGCATTGGGGTCCGGGTCGTTCACCAGCCAAAGTCGCGGCCTCGAAACGCCGGCCGCGATCGCCATCTCGTCCGCGACGTTGGCGAGGCGCCGTTCCTCGTCGGTCCGGGGGTCGGTCAGCTCCGCGGCTCCCGTCGCCCAGAGCACCTTCTCGGCCCCGTGACGCCTTGTGTAGTAGATGAGCATGGCGGCCGCGGCGGTCAGGACGACCCCAATCAGCGGAAAACCCGGCTGCCAGGGTACCGGGCTCCGCCCGCCGCGGGAGGCGAAATACAGGATCGCGTCGGCGCCGAACCCCAGCCACGCGAAAAACAGGATGAAGGCCGCGACGATCCAGCGCGATTTTCGCCGGTTCGCTTCCTGCTGCGCGAAAAGATTGGTCCCCTCGAAGTCCGACATGGGAATAGGTCGTAGCTGGTAGCTGGTAGCTGGTAGTCCGTAGCCTTTCAGCTACCCGCTACCAGCTACCGACTATGCTGCTACTCGCCTACGCTAACTCCGCTTGCCGAAACCGAGATCGACCTTCGGGACGGCGCGTTCGGCTTCGTCGGTGATCTCCCACAGCTGCGCTGGCACCGCCTGCGCCATGCCGGTGACGAGATTGGTCGGAAACTGCTGCTGGCGCGTGTTGTACTGCGTCGCCGTGTCGTTGTACATCTGCCGAGCGAAGGAAATCTTGTTTTCGGTCGACGTCAGCTCTTCCTGCAGCTGGCCGACGTTCGCCGTCGCCTTGAGGTCCGGGTACGACTCAACGACCGCGAGCAGCCTGGACAGTGCACCGGTGAGTTGCCCTTCCGCCTGCGCCGCGCCTGCCACGTTCTGCGGATTGGCGCCGGCGACGGCGGTGATTGCCTTGTTGCGCGCGGAAATCACGGCTTCGAGCGTTTCCTTCTCGAAGTTCATCGCGCCCTTGACCGTCTCGATCAAATTCGGAATCAGATCGTGGCGCCGCTTGAGCTGGACGTCGATCTGCTTCCACGCATTCAGCGTCTGATTCTTGAGTGAAATGAGCCCGTTGTACGCGCTAATGAACCAGAGAACCGCGATCGCGATGATAACGAGCAGGATGACCGTGCTCATGTCCTTTCCGTGTGAATCGGTTGCTGAACGTTACGTGTTTTTGCGCTGGAAAGTGTCAGAAACGAAAAAGGCGGCCGCAGCCGCCTCATCCACTCCTGGCTCTGGTTTCCGCCGCTCAGCGCAGAGAATCCGACCGCCGCTTGCCACGGTCCATGATCCACGTTGCGGGCAGCGCCAGCAGCGGCGTCAGGAAGATGCCGAGCAGCGTGTTGATCCAGATGAGCGCGGCATAGAAGCCGCCGAGGCCGAGGGACACCCACAGAGTGCCGAGGACGCCGTTGCTGTTCATTCCATTAAAGTAGCGGAGTGCGAGAGAGCGCAAAAGCGGCCATGAGCGACGCCGTCGCGGCCGTGCACGGAGCGGTGTGCTCGGCGGTGGCGCGGGCGGACTGGATCGTGCTCGCCGTTTCGGGCGGACGGGATTCGATGGTGCTGCTCGATGCGTTCGCCACTTTGCGAGGATCGACGGTCGCCGGCGTGGCGACGTTCGATCACGCGACTGGCGAGGCGGCCACGCGCGCCATTGCCCTCGTCCGAGACGCGGCTGCCCAGTACGGACTCGCGTTCGTCACCGAGCGAGCAGCCGCGCCCATGGCGAACGAAGAAGAATGGCGGGGCGCGCGGTGGCGCTTCCTCAACGCGGCGGCGCTCAGGCTGCGCGCGCGTGTGGCGACCGCACACACGCGTGACGATCAGATCGAAACCGTGCTCATGCGCGCGCTGCGCGACACTGGCCCACGCGGTCTCGCCGGGCTTTACGCGGAATCCAGCGTCGTGCGTCCATTCCTCGGTGTGTCACGGTCGCAGATCACGGCGTACGCGCAGGAGCGCGCGGTGCCGTTTATCGACGATCCGAGCAACGAATCCCGCCGCCATCTTCGGAACCGGGTGCGTCTCGACATCCTCCCGGCGTGCGAATCCGTTCGTCCCGGCTTCGGAAATGGTCTTCTGGACATCGCGAGGCGCTCCGCCGAATGGCGCGCGGACGTCGAGCGCACGGTGGACGCGATGTCACCGTGGATGGAAGGGACGAGCGTCTTCGTTCCGGCGGAGGACGTGCTGGGACACCCGGTGGAGATGCGGGCAATTCTCTGGCCGGCCATCGCGGCGCGCGCGGGCGTGGTCCTCGATCGTCGCGGAACGGAACGTCTGGCGGCGTTTACAACCCGGAGTAGCCGCACGAGCCGTATTCAGCTCGCTGGCGGCCACGAAGTCGTGCGTCACGCGCGCACGTTTGAGGTGCGGCCGGCGGCCGCGGGGCGTGTGACTCGTCCCTGATGCTCCGGCGGCGCTTCCTCACGCGCTCGCGCATCTGCCATCCAGTCACGGTCTCCGATAGCTTTCATCCATGCCGCCGGTTGTTCCTCCCACGAATCCAGGCCCTGATTGGCGCCGCCGGTCCAAGAACATCTCGTTCTGGGCCCTGCTGATCCTGGTCAGCGTCGCGCTTTTCCAGATATCGAGCGGTGGCTCCGAGCCAACGCGCGAGATCTCGTATACTGAATACTCGAAGCAACTCGAGAACCACAACATCGCCGAGATCACCATCGAGGGTGGCCGGCTCGCTCGCGGCAAGTTCAAGGACTCGCCGATGATCGAAGGGCACCGCGTGACGGGGTTCATCGCGCGATTCCCGATTGCGAATTCCGACGCCGAGCTCGAGCGACTGCGTGCCGCGGGTGTGCCGAAGGTCGACGCGCGCGACGAGCGTCCGTCGATTCTCGCCATTCTGGTGAGCGTGCTCCCGTGGATCCTGTTCATTGGCGTCTGGTTCTTTCTGATGCGCCAGATGCAGGCCGGCGCGGGGAAAGCGTTCTCGTTCGGGAAGTCGAAGGCAAAGCTGCTGACGGGTGACACGCCGAAGGTGACGTTCGCCGACGTCGCGGGCGCGGACGAAGCGAAAGTCGAGCTCCAGGAAATCATCGAATTCCTCAAGGATCCCCAGAAGTTCACCAAGCTCGGCGGACGTCTGCCGAAGGGTGCGCTGCTCGTTGGTCCTCCGGGCACCGGCAAGACGCTCCTCGCGAAAGCCGTCGCCGGCGAAGCGGGACGTCCGTTCTTCTCGATGTCGGGTTCCGATTTCGTCGAGATGTTCGTGGGTGTTGGCGCGAGCCGTGTGCGCGATCTCTTCGAGCAGGGCAAGTCGCAGGCGCCGTGCATCATTTTCATCGACGAAATCGACGCTGTCGGCCGTCACCGCGGCGCCGGCCTCGGCGGCGGTCACGACGAGCGCGAGCAGACGCTCAATCAGCTGCTCGTCGAGATGGATGGTTTTGAATCGAACGACGGCGTGATCCTGATCGCCGCGACGAACCGTCCTGACGTGCTCGATCCCGCGCTGCTGCGCCCCGGGCGCTTCGACCGGCAGATCGTGGTCGACCTTCCGGATCTGCGTGGCCGTGAAGGCATTCTGAAAGTGCACGTGCGCAACAAGCCGATCGCGGAAGACGTCAACGTCACGACGGTCGCGCGCGGAACGCCGGGAATGTCGGGCGCCGATCTCGCAAACCTCGTGAACGAAGCGGCGCTGCTCGCCGCGCGTCGCAATCGCGAGAAGGTCTACATGGCGGATTTCGAGGACGCGAAGGATCGCGTGCTCCTCGGCGCCGAGCGCAAGTCGCTCGTCATGCGCGAAGAAGAGCGGCGGCTGACCGCGTACCACGAAGCGGGCCACGCCGTGTGCGCGATGAAAGTTGCGGGCAACGATCCGCTGCACAAAGTCACGATCGTGCCGCGCGGCCGTTCACTCGGCGTCGCGTTCACGATGGCGGAAGAAGACCGCGTGTCGGTGACCCGCGAGCAGCTCGAAGCCCGCCTCGTGATGGCGTATGGCGGACGCGTATCGGAAGAACTGATTTTCGGTCGTGACAAGGTGACGACGGGCGCCGCGAGCGACATCCAGTTCGCCACGAAGCTCGCGCGCCGGTGTGTGTCGCAGTGGGGATTCTCCGACGCCGTCGGTCCGATTCTCGTCGGCGACAACGAACAGGAGCTGTTCCTCGGCCGCGAGCTGATGAATCGCCGCGAAGTGTCGGAGCGGACCGCACAGCTCGTCGACGCCGAGGTTTCGCGAGTGATCAACGAAGCGTTCCAGCGCGCGCGCCAGGTGCTCACGGAGAACATGGCGCTGCTCCACACGCTGGCCTCGGCGCTGCTCGAGCGTGAGACGCTGTCGCGCGAGGAGATCGAGATGCTCGGACGCGGCGAGACGCTGCCGCCCCGCAGCATTCCCCCCTCGCCCGCGCCCGCGCTCAAGCCAGCCCCACCGCCAAGCGACATCCGGCGCGCGAAGCCGATTCTGGAAGGGCCTGAGCCGAGTCCGGCTTAAGGGCGGAGAACGGGAGAACGGGAGAGCGGGAGGGCGGGAGTACGGCAACGGAATGGTGACATTCGCGGCAAAACGGTGTCGCAGCTAACGGGCATCGGTGGCATGGTTTGGGCCATGGCCTCTACTCCCCGCCGGTTGGATTTCAAGAAGCTCATCGTGTGGCAGCGCGCTCGTGCGTTGACGGTGGATTGCTTCCGTTGCTCCATGCAGTTTCCGCGCTTCGAGCGACAAGTGCTGGCCCACCAGATCTGCAGCGCGGCACTGTCGATTGCCGCGAACATTGCGGAAGCCGAAGGGCGCCGGGGGATACGGGATCAGTGCCGGATACTGCGGTTCTCCATGGGGTCCGCTCGGGAGCTTGAATCTCACCTCGAGATCGCCGCTGACCTCGGCGTGCTTTCCACGACAGACCGGGCGCGGCTCATAGCGACGCTTGATCAAACGGAACGCCTGCTCGCCGGCCTGTTGAAGTTCAAGCGCAACAAGGCGCAACCGGGCGAACAGCTATGATTTCCCCCTTTTGTCTCCGTTCTGTAGTTCTCTCGTTCTCCCGCTCTCTCCGTCTCTGTATCTTATAAGGATGTTCGCGGACCTCAGCGCCCGTCTCGCGGAAGTCCGTGATCGGATCCATTCAGCCCTCTCCCGCAGCGGCCACAGTCAGCGAGTAACGGTCATATCGGTCACGAAGACGTTTGGGCCGGAGGCGGTACGGGCTGTGGCTCAGGCCGGGCTGACGGACGTGGGCGAGAACAAGGTTCAGGAAGCACTGGCAAAGCAGGAACAGACTCGCGACATCGCCGTCAACTGGCACCTCATCGGCCATCTTCAGCGCAACAAAGTGAAATCCCTGGCTCACTTTCACACCTTCCACGCTCTCGACAGCTCGCGTCTCGCCGACGCGATCGACGGGTGGGCGGCGCCGCAGCAGATGCGGATCCGCGCGCTCGTGCAGGTGAACGTGGCCGGTGAAGAAACCAAGGGCGGGTTTTCGCTCGCGGAGCTTCCGGCGGAAGCGGAGCGCCTTCGCGCCCGGACCGGCCTCGAAATTCGCGGCGCGATGACCATGGCGCCCTACGACGCCCCGGAGCCGGTGCTGCGGCGCTGCTTCGCCGGCGCGCGGTCGGCGCGCGACATGCTCGCGGCAGCGGGACATCCCGCGACCGAGCTCTCGATGGGTATGTCACATGATTTCGAGATCGCCGTGGAAGAGGGCGCGACACTCGTTCGACTCGGAACGATCCTTTTTGGAGACCGCAGCTGATGGTCGACGAATCCTTTCATCTCACGCCGCTCGACGTCAAACGCTATGACTTCGGCAACGCGCTTCGCGGCTACGACAAGGCGCGCGTCGAACAGTTTCGCGAACAGGTCGCCGAAGAGCTCGAACGCCTGACGCGTCTCGCGCAGGACCTCGAGTCGAAGGCGAAGGGTTTCCACGAGCAGTTGCGGGCGTTCCGGGAGCGCGACAAGGCCCTCAATGACGCGCTCGTGTCCGCGCAGCAGCTTCGCTCGGACATCCGCGACCAGGCGGATCGCGAGTCCAACCTGATCGTTCGCGAAGCCCACGTCGAAGCGGAGCGCATCATCGAGGAAGCACGCGTCGAGGTTCGCCGCCTGACCGCCGAAGTCGACGCGCTCGAGCGCACGCGCCGTTCATTCGTGGCGCAGCTGCGCGCGCTCGCGCAGCGGCAGCTCACGGAAATCGACGCGGCCGATCAGGCGGGCAGCGCGTATGTGGCGAGCCTCGCCGGTTCGGCGACGGTCGCGCCGGTGACACCCGCGACGTCCATGCAGGCGATCCCGGACGATCCGGACGCACCGCACGAGGAGCCCGCGCTGCCGCCGGACCAACGGCGCTCGGAACGAAACACGCGCACACCGACGTGGCTCGACTCGTCCGTTCCTGAATGACCGTCGCTGCGTCGCGTTCTGCACTCGCGGCGGCGATCGACAACGCCGCCGATACGGTGCGCGCGCGGTTCAGCGCGCAGCCGGACGTGGCGCTCATTCTTGGCACCGGGCTCGGCGCGCTCGCGCGTGACATCAATCCGGCCGTGGAAATCGAGTACCGGGACATTCCGGGCTTTCCGCTCTCGACCGTCGAGTCACACGTGGGCCGTCTCGTGTGCGGCACCCTCGCGGGCAAGACCGTCGTCGCCATGCAGGGCCGCTTTCACCGGTACGAAGGGTATTCGCTCCAGCAGGTGACGTTTCCGGTGCGCGTGCTGCGTGCGCTGGGCGCGCGCACGTTGATCGTGTCGAACGCGTGCGGCTGCATGAACGCGGCGTGGTCGGCGGGCGACCTCATGCTCATCGCGGATCACATCAACCTGCTCGGCGATTCGCCGCTCATCGGACCGAACGATGCGGCACTCGGTCCGCGTTTTCCGGACATGTCCGCACCGTACGACGCCGAACTGCGCAGCGTCGCGCGCGCAGTGGGTGAGGCGCGGCAGATGACGCTGCGCGAAGGGACGTACGTGGCGGTGCCCGGTCCGGCGCTTGAAACGCGCGCGGAGTACCGCATGCTGCGCGGCATGGGCGCCGATGTCGTCGGCATGTCGACCGTGCCGGAAGTGATTGTGGCCGTGCACGCGGGCATGCGCGTGCTCGGCATCTCGATTGTCACGGACATGTGCATTCCTGAAACCCTCGAGCCTGCAAGTCTCGAGAAGATCATCGCCGTTGCCGCGGTCGCGGAGCCGAAGCTCACCGCGCTCGTGCACGGCATCCTGGGACGACTGTGACGGCGAACGCATCGGAGCAGCGCTATCGCGTGATCGCGTCGGACGCGCCTGCGCCCGAGCTCGAAGAGGAAATGCTCGAGCGCTGGCGCGCGGAGAAGCTGTTCGACCGCGTGCAGAACGCGCGCAAGGACGGCGCACCGTTCGTGTTCTTCGAAGGACCGCCGACGGCCAACGGGCGTCCGGGCATCCATCACGTGTTCGCGCGCACGGTGAAGGATCTCATCTGCCGGCACCGCGCGATGCGCGGCCGCTACGTGCCGCGCAAGGCGGGATGGGACACACACGGCCTTCCTGTCGAGATCGAGGTGGAGCGCGCGCTCGGCATCAGCGGCAAACAGGATATCGAGCGCATCGGCGTCGCGGAGTTCAACCGTCTGTGCCGCGAATCGGTGTTCAAGTATCGCGACGAGTGGGAGAAGCTCTCCGAGCGCATTGCCTACTGGCTCGATTACGAGAATGCCTACGCCACGTACACGCACAATTACGTCGAGAGCGTGTGGTGGGCGCTGCAGCAACTGTGGAAACGCGAGCTGCTGTATCGCGGCCACAAGATCCTGCCATACTGCACGCGGTGCGGCACGGCGCTGTCGAGTCACGAGGTGGCGCAGGGCTACGAGGACGTCGAGGACCCGTCGGTCATCGTCGCGCTCGAGCTCGTGGACGGACTGCGGGAAGACTGGAAGACGCGCATTCTCGTCTGGACCACCACGCCGTGGACACTGGTGTCGAACGCGGCGTTGGCCGTGCACCCGGAGCTCACGTATCTCGAAGTGCGCAAGCGCGGGCAGCACACGGAGGGTCAGCCGCGCGAGTCGATTCTGTTTTCGGAGAATCTCGCGCAGTCGCTGCTCGGCGCAGATTGGGAAGATCGCTATGAGCGGATCGGCACGATCACCGGTGAGCGACTCGCCACGAAGCGGTACAAGCGTCCCCTCGACTGGCTCGCGTATCCGGATGGCGCCGCCCACGAAATCATCGTCGCCGAGGAGTTCGTTGCGGCGGACGAAGGCACGGGCGTCGTGCACATGTCGCCGGCATTCGGTGCCGATGACTACGCCGCCGGACGCCGGCATGGCCTCGCGTTTCTGCAGCCGGTCGACGCGCAGGGGAATTTCCCCGCAGACATGCCGGTCATTGGCGGCATGTTCTTCAAGGCCGCCGATCCGAAGATCATCGACGAGCTCAGGAAGCGCGGCGTGCTGTGGAAGGCGAAGACGATGGTGCACTCGTACCCGCACTGCTGGAGGTGCGGTACGCCGCTCCTCTACTACGCGCGCACTTCGTGGTTCGTGCGCACGACCGCGCTCAAGGAGCAGATGCTGGCGCGGAATGCTCACGTCGACTGGCATCCGCCGGAAATCGGCAGCGGGCGGTTCGGCGAATGGCTGGAAAACAACGTCGACTGGGCAATCTCTCGCGATCGCTACTGGGGCACGCCGCTTCCCGTCTGGGTGAACGACGCCGACCCGGGCGAGATCGAAGTGATCGGCAGCTTCGCGGAGCTCGAGAACAAGACGGGCGGAAAGCGGCCGGCGGATTTTGATCCGCACAAGCCACACATCGACACGTACACGTGGCCGGCAGCGTCGGGGAAGGGGACGATGCGCCGTGTGAACGAAGTCATCGACGCCTGGTTCGACTCGGGTTCGATGCCGTTCGCGCAATGGCATTTCCCCTTCGAGAACGCGTCGACCGTCGAGCGCCAATTCCCGGGTGATTACATCGCCGAAGGAGTGGACCAGACGCGCGGCTGGTTCTACTCGCTCCTCGCGATCGCGACCGGGCTTGGTCCCGCGATGCCGAACAACGGTGACGGGCAAGCGGCGCCGTATCGCGCGGTGATTGTGAACGATCTCGTGCGTGACGCGAACGGACAGAAGATGTCCAAGAGCCGCGGGAACGCCGTGGATCCGTGGACCGTGCTCTCGACGCACGGCGCCGACGCGACGCGACTCTTTCTGGTCGCGGCGAGCCAGGTGTACCTGCCACGCAACTTCGACGAGCAGGCGATCCGCGATCTCGCCGGGCGCTTTCTCGTCACGCTCAAGAACACGTACAGCGGGATGTTCGCGACGTACGCGAACTTTGGCTGGTCACCGGAAGACGGTGCGCCCCCACCCGCGGATCGTCCGGAGATTGACCGGTGGGTGCTTTCGCGTCTTGCCGGTGTCGAACGCGAAGCGAACGAACGGTTGCAGGTGTTCGATCCCACGGCGGCGGCGCGCGCGGTCATGGATTTTGTAAGTGGCGACCTCTCGGGCTGGTACGTGCGGCAGTGCCGGACACGCTACTACGACACGACCGCCGATGACAACCGGGCCGCGTTCGCCACGCTGCACGAGTCACTCGTGGTCGTGTCGCGGCTGCTTGCGCCGTTCTGCCCGTTCGTGAGTGATTTCATCCATCGCGAGCTCACCGGTGACTCGGTGCATCTCGCGCCGTACGCGCGCGACGCGGGGGACGCGGCCACGCGCCGCGACGTCGCGCTCGAGAGCGCGATGGCCGAAATCCGCGAGCTCGCGCGCCTCGGTCGCGCCGCGCGCGAAGACGCCGGCATCAAGGTCAAGCAGCCGCTCTCCGAGCTGATCTGTGTGGCGGCCGTCGATCCGGCGGCGGGTGAGACCGGCACGTACATCGCGGGGCTCACGCCCATCCTTGCGCGCGAGCTCAACGTGAAGCGGGTGACATTCGCGACGTCGGCCGACAGCCTGGTCTCGCTCGTCGCCAAGCCGAACTTCAAGACGCTGGGCAAGAAGTTCGGAAAGAACACGAACGAGGCGGCTGCGGCAGTCCGCGCGCTCACGAGCACCGACCTCGCGGCGCTCGAACGCGGCGAGGTGGTGCACGTCACCGCCGGCGGAGTGACCCATCCGGTCGCGCTCGACGACGTCACGATCGAACGGCGAGCGTCCGGTACCTACGTGGTGCACCAGGAAGGCGCGCGGTTCGCCGCCATCGATCCCACCGTGACCGATGCATTACGGGACGAAGGGATTGCGCGTGAGCTCGTCAGCCGCGTGCAACGATTCCGCAAGGATCTGGGGTTCGCGGTGTCGGACCGTGTCATATTGCAGGTCGCCGGACACGAACGAGTCGAGGCAGCGGCCCGTGCGTTCGCTGACTGGATTGCCGGGGAAGTGCTCGCGACGCAGATATCCGTGGGTCCGGAGGGAAACGGAATGCCTGATGCAGCAGTACACACCACGGACATCGACGGAATGGCAGTGAAGATCACTCTTACCAGGAACACATAAAGGATGTCGGCCCAGAAAAAGAAAGCGGCGCCGCCCCCGGCCAAGTCGGCGGTACGGTCGCCGGCCAAGGCAGCGGCGAAGGCGCCGGTGAAAGCCGCCGCCAAGGCTGCGGCCCCTGGAGCGAAGGTGCCGGCGACGGCACCCGCGAAGAACAAGGGTGACGGCAAGAAGTCGGGCGCGTTGCTCACGGCCAAGGGTGTTCCGGTCAAGGACAAGCCGTGGGGCAAGAAGGAACTTGCGCACTTCGAGAAGCGATTAATGGAAGAGCGCAAGCGCGTCATGAAGCAGCTGGCTCAGTGGGATGAGAGCATGCGGTCGACCATTCAGAGCGCCGACGGTGACCTGAGCGCATACTCCTTCCACATGGCTGATCAGGGAACGGACGCGATGGAGCGCGAAAAGGCGTTTCTTTTCGCGAGCAAGGAAGGACGGTATCTCTGGCACGTGGATCAGGCGCTGCGGCGCTTGTACAAGACGCCCGAGCTCTTCGGCATCTGCGAGGTGACGGGCGAGCGCATCGAATTCGAACGACTCGACGCATTGCCGCACGCGCGTCTTTCGTACAAGGCCAAGCGCGAGGAAGAGGGGGTCACGGATCTTGAGTAGTGAACAGCGTCGCAAGCAGGTGATCTTCTGGACGCTCGTCGCGTGCTGGGTCGCGACGGACGTGATCACGAAGGCGTGGGCGGAATCGCACCTCATCGCGCGACTGCCGCGCGGGATTCTGGGCGAGTACATGCGCTTCACGCTCGTGTACAACCAGGGCGCAGCGTTCGGCATGCACATCGGCGACTGGTCGCGCTGGGTCTTCAGCGTGCTCACGGTCGCCGCGCTCGGTTTGCTTGCGCATCTCTTCCGCGAAACGCGCGCCGACGACACGCCGCGCACCGTCGCTCTGGGCCTCGTGACCGCGGGCGCGATCGGCAACCTCGTCGACCGCATTCAGTCGTCGCGCGGCGTCATCGATTTCATTGACGTCGGCATCGGCGATCGCCGGTTCTGGACGTTCAACGTGGCCGACGTCGGCGTGAGCTGCGGCGCGATTTTGCTGGCGTTGGTGCTGTGGCGGGAAGAGCGCATGCGCAACGCGGCACAGCGCGTGACGCCGTCCACCGAACAGTCCGGCCCGCCGCCCGAGCCAACGTCGCCGACGCACCCGCTCTCCAGCTGAAAACATGACTGCGCCCCTCGCCCCGGGGCGTCACACGTACACGCACGACGAGCCCGGCGACGAGCGGCTCGATGTCGTGCTCGCGCGCCGGCTCGCGGCCTCACGCGCGCAGGCAGCGACGCTCATCGCTACCGGCCGCGTCACCGTGGATGACAAACGCGAAAAGGCGAGTTTCCGCCCGCGGGTCGGCGCGGTGATCTCCGTCGAGATTCCCGAGCCGGCGAAGCGCGCCCTCGCCGCGGAAGAGATTCCGGTCGCGGTCAAATTCGAAGACGAGCACCTGCTGGTGATCGACAAGCCGGCCGGCATGGTCGTGCATCCGGCTCCGGGACACTGGAGCGGCACACTCGTGAACGCTCTCCTCGGCCGCGGTGCGCCGCTCGCGCCGGCGGGCGATCCGGCGCGTGCGGGCCTCGTGCACCGCCTCGACAAGGACACGTCTGGGCTCATTGTCATCGCGAAGACCGACGCGGCGATTCGGAAGCTGTCCTCGGATCTCGCCGCGCGTCGCGTGATTCGCCGTTACGCCGCGCTCGCGTGGGGTCACCTCAACGAAGACCGGCAGCGTGTTGACGCGCCCCTCGCACGCGACCCCAAGAACAGAAAGCGGATCGCAGTCGTGGCGGATGGCCGCCGCGCGATAACCGACTTCGTTCGTATCGCCCGTTTCGTGTCCGTGGATCTCATTCGCGCCCACCTGCAGACGGGGCGAACCCACCAGATTCGCGTCCATCTCGCGAGCATCGGCCACCCGGTCGTAGGTGACGACGTGTACGGCGGTGCCGAGCGCGGCCGCGCGCCCGAAGCGTCGGCGCGGCAATTCCTCCACGCGGCCTGGCTGCGGTTCAGACACCCCGTGACGAACGAGATCTGCGACGTCCGAAGCGAGCTTCCGGGCGACCTCCGGCTGGTGCTGGCCCGGGCGGCGCGGGACGATCGCTGGGAAACGGAGCCCGCTCCCCTCGCGGCGCTCGGCTTTTTCGCCGACGACGCGTAATCTTTGTCATCAGTATGACCGCCGGATTCGACACGCTCGTCGTCGGAGCCGCCAACCGCCTCGCGGTGGCGGCCGCGAGCGCCGTCGCGGAATCGCCGGGGCAGGTGTACAACCCGCTCTTCATCTACGGCGATTCTGGCCTCGGCAAGACGCATATCCTGCACGCCATCGCGGGTCATGTCCGCGCGCGCAGTCGTGACGCTCTCGTCGAATATGTGACGCTCGTCGATCTCATCGATGCGTACCACGCGGCGGTCGCCGCCGGCACGATGGATCAGTGGGCCGCCGGCCAGCAGCAGCTCCACGTGCTGCTCGTCGATGACATCCAGTTCCTCACCGGCCGCCGCGAAACACAGACGGACCTGCTCCGGCTCTTTTCGGCGATGCAGGACGAGGGGCGGCAGATCGTGCTCACGAGCGACCGGCCGCCCGCCGACATCTCCGACGTCGATGAACGGCTGATTGCGCGGCTCGCCGGGGGACTCGTGGTCGACATCGGTGCCCCGGATTTCGAAACGCGCGCCGCGATTCTCCGCGCGCTCGTTGCCAGGCAGCAGGTCGACGTGGGCGACGAGCTGCTGGCGGCAATTGCGCACATCGAATTCTCCAACGTGCGCGAGCTCCATGGCGCGCTCAACCGGCTGCTCGCGCACCGCGCTGTCGGGCAGGACGACCTCCGCGCCGAGGACATTGCGCGCGCGTTCGGCATGGAGGCGCCGGGTCCGAGGCGCCGGCGCTCGATCGAAGCCTTCCAGAGTTATCTGGCCGGCATGCCGTCGCCGTCGGTTGTCGCGGAATCGGAGAACGTTGCGCGCCTCAACGAGGCGATCGCGCTCTGGAGCGCCGAGGGATTCCGCACGGATGCGCTGGAGCGCGCCCGATCGGCGGGTGAGCACGAGGATGTGGGACTCATCATTGACGCGTTCACGCGCGGCGTCGAGCACCTGCGTGTGCTCGAGCGGCGCGCGGTGGCGGCCGATCCCGCGCTGGCCGGGCACGACGTGTTCCGCGATCCCGGACACGTCGACGCCGCCGAGGCATTCGTTGCGCGCGCGCTCGCGGGCGAGCTGCCCCCGCCGGGCCCCTCGTCCGCGTACGCGCGCGCTTCGTTCGAAGTATCGACATCGAACGCGCTCGCCGCGCGCGCCGCGGACGCGATCATCGCCGAACCCGGTGCGCGCTACAATCCGTTCGTCATCCACGGCCCGGCAGGTGTTGGCAAGACTCACCTCGCGCACGCGATCGGGAATGCGCTCGCCGCCCGCGGCATGCGCGTGGCGTGCGTGACGGCGCCGCGGTTCACGGACGAGCTCATCAGTGCGATCGGTGCGGGCACGGTGAACCGCTGGCGCGCGCGGTATCGCGCTGTGGATGCGCTCGTCGTCGAGGACGTCGACCAGCTCGCATCACGCGAGCGGTCGCAGGAAGAGCTCTTTCACATCATCAACGCGCTGCTCGCTGCCGGTAAGCAAATGGTGTTCACCAGCAGCGAACCCCCGCGGCGCGTGCCCGAGCTCGAAGAGCGGCTTCGCACGCGATTCGACGCGGGCCTCGTGGCACCGATCGGAGTGCCCGACCGCGCCTTGCGCGAGAAAGTCGCGATCCGCGTGCTGACACAGGACGGACAGCAGGCCGACGCGGATGCCGTGCACGCCATCGCGGAAAAGGCCGTGCCCAGCTTGCGTGAGCTCATTGCGCAGGTGCACCGGCTCGCACTGTCATTCGATGGCGGCGCGCTGACCGCGGCCATGGTGCGCGGCGACGCGTCGGCTGCGCGCAGGCTCACGCCGATCCGCCCACTCATGCGCGCGGTCGACGCGACGTTCCTCGATCGCGAGAAAGTCGTGTGGGAATGGCCCGATCCCACGGTGCGGATCATCGAGGAGCTGCGCTGATGGCGATCAAGGGCTCGCTCAAGGAAGCGTCGCTCCCCGACGTGCTGCAGCTGCTCGCACTCGGGCAAAAAACGGGCTGCCTGTCCATCACGCATCGCGCCAACCTCGGCTCCATCTTCTTTGACCGCGGGCGCATTTCCTTCGCGTCGATCATCAACCGGCGCGACCGCCTCGGTGACCTGCTCGTCAAGGCGGGCAAGCTCACACAGCCGCAGCTCGAAGCCGCCATCGCGGAGCAGGGACGCGACCGCAACACGCGCATCGGCGATATCCTCGTGCGGCAGGGCGCGCTCACGCGCGAGCAGCTGAACGACCACATCCGCGTGCAGATCGAGGAAGCCGTGTACTTCCTGTTCACGTGGACCGAGGGGACGTTCAACTTCGAGCCCGACGTGAAGCCGGAGATGCAGGACTTCCTGGTGTCGATCAATCCGGACGCGCTCCTCCTCGAGGGCGCGCGGCGCGTCGACGAGTGGTCGCTGATCGAAAAGCGGATCCCGAGCTTCGACATCGTGTTCGACCTCGATCGCCGCCGTCTCGCGTCGAGCGGCGTGGTGCTCACGAAAGAGCAGGAAGTTGTTGCGCGCCTGCTCGACGCACGGCGCGATGTGCGGCAGATCGCTGAGGAATCGGGGCTGGTCGAGTTCGAAGTGGGCAAGGCGCTCTACGGGCTCGCGACCGCGGGGTTCCTGCAGCGGATCGGCACGTCGAAGGCCGCGAACGAGCCGAAGGTGCCGGACGAACAAATCGAGGAACATCGCAACCTCGGCATCGCGTTCTACAAGACCGGCATGCTCGACGAAGCCATGCGCGAGCTTCGGCGGGCGATCGATCTTCGTCCTCGCGACGAAGGCGCGCGGTTCTACGTGGGACTCTCGCTCATTCGTCTCGGGCGGTGGGCCGAGGCTGTGAGCGCGCTGCGGGAAGTCTCGGCCACGCGTTCGGCCAAAGGCGCTGTCTTTCACGCGCTGTCATTCGCGCTCGAGCGACTCGGCAAGTACGATGATGCGCGCGTCGCACTCGACGAGGCGGTGAAGCGCGGGCTCGGCGAGGATCCGCGCGTTCGCACCTCCCTCGCGATGCTCGCGCTGCGCAAGGGTGAGGCGGTGATGGCGGACCGCCTCTTCGCGGAGGCGCGGACAAAATTTGCGCCGGGCAGTCCGACGCCCGCATGGTTCAATGGTGCGTCGCTCGCGGCCGCGCTGCAGGGCGATCTCGACCGCGCGGCGGAGATCCTGAGCGAAGGCATCTCCGTGTACCCGCACGGCGCGGTTCTGCTCAACAATTTCTCCGTCGTGCAGGAACGGCTGGGCCGCACGGAACAGGCGTTCACTGCTGCGAGCCGCGGGGTGAGCGAAGACGCGAATCTTCCGCAACTGCACAAGAACGTGGGCGATGCGCACTTTCGGGCGGGCAGGCCGGATGACGCACTCGAATCGTACCAGCGCGCCATCCGGATCCGCGCCGATCTCGGACCCGACGTCTACATCCGCATGGGGACGCTCTACGCGCAGCGCGGCGATCGTGCGGAAGCCGTGCGCTCGTGGGAGCGCGCGCTGGAGCTCGATCCCGCCAACGCGACGGCACGCGCCAACCTCGGCATGACGGGACGGATTTAGCTTACCATGAGGACGAGATTCTAGATGGCAGACCTTCTGACCTGGCGGGCAAAACGCGCGGCACTGGCGGCGCTTCTGGAGGAACCGGATGCGTCGTCGCGGCGTGACGAGCTCAAGGCCGAAATCATCGCGCTGTACAAGGCCGTGGATCAGGGAATCACGGACCTCACGGCGCTGCGCGACGAGATCAAGACGCTCGTCGAGAAATGGAAGGCGCTGCAGGGGCCGAGTATCGCGCCTCAGTTTGTCGCGGAACGCCCGGTGCTGCACCAGGATCACATCGGCGCGTCCACATTCATTGAAAAGGGCTGGAGCCGGTTGTCGCTCGGCGATCACGAGGGCGCCGAAGCGGCGTTGCGCCGCGCGATCGAGCTCGCGCCCGGGGACCCTCAGTCGGAAGCGCTGCTCGGCTGGGCGCAAATGCTGCAGGAGAAGTACGACGAAGCGCTGGAGAACTTCCAGCGCGTGCTCGTGCGCGAGCCGCAGAACTCGCTTGCGCGCATCAACGTCGGGTACATCAGTCTCAAGAAGGGCACGTTCAGCGCCGCGATCGAGCACCTGTCGAAGGCCATCCGTCTCGACAACGACAAGAAGGCCACGCTGTATGCGCATTTCTATCTGGGT
>Ga0134121_10000859_pt1 | contig 31276 bp, 27 predicted proteins | sample KB301_FD_96463 | JGI IMG/M metagenome (GOLD analysis project Ga0134121, IMG submission 96463) | Terrestrial soil microbial communities without Nitrogen fertilizer from Kellogg Biological Station, Michigan, USA - KB3-0-1 | ecosystem: Environmental > Terrestrial > Soil > Unclassified ... | reverse complement strand
GGCGCCACCAAGGTCCTGATCAACATGGCCGGCGTCTCCACCATCGACTCCTCCGGAATCGGCGAGCTGGTGAGCGCCTACACGACGGCCACCAACCGGGGGGCCAAGCTGAAGCTGATCAATCTGCCGGCCAAGGTGTCGGACATCCTCACCATCACCCAGCTCATTACGGTTTTCGACGTGTACGACAGCGAGTCCGAGGGCGTCCTGGCCTTCGGGTAAGGCTGACTTTAAGCAGGGTCCGAATCGACATGACGGCGGGCTCGCTCCGGTCTTCTCCCGCGGTGGCTCCGGCGGCGGCTCCCACGGCACTTGGGGGACGCTTGGCGGCGTGGGCGGAGCGGGTCCACCACCACCTGCCCGGTCTCCTGCCGCCTCCCACCGCGCGGCCGGAGCCGGTCCATCAGGCGATGCACTATGCCCTCACCGGCGCCGGCAAGCGGGTGCGGCCGGTGCTCACCCTGGCGGTGGCCGATCTCTTCGGCGTGCGCTCCGAGCCCGTGCTCGACCTCGCCTGCGCCGTCGAGATGGTCCACGCCTGCTCCCTGGTGCTGGACGACCTCCCCGCCATGGACGACGCGGCGCTGCGCCGCGGCCGGCCCACCGTTCACCGGGCCTTCGGCGAGAGCGTGGCCCTGCTCGCGGCGCTCGGGTTGCTCAACCGCGCCTATGCATTGGTAGCCGAGGCCGCCCACCGTCTCTCCCTGCGCCGCTACACCGCCGAGGACGTCGTCCACCACTTGGCGGCGGCCATCGGCAGCGACGGCCTGATCGGCGGCCAGGTCCTGGACCTCCTGGCCAAGCCGGAGGAGATGAATCTCGATGTCCTCGAATACATCCACAGCCACAAGACGGGCGCCCTGTTCATGGCCGCCGGCGAGCTGGGGGCCATGGCGGCGGACGCCAAAAGGAAGGACCTCGAGGTGATCGCGCGCTACGCCAAGAACCTTGGCCTGGGCTTCCAGATCGCCGACGACCTCCTGGACGTCCTGGGCACCCCCGAGGTGACGGGCAAGGACACCGGCAAGGACGAGGGCAAAGTCACCTTCGTCCGCCTGCTCGGAGTCGAAGGCGCCCAGTCGCTCGCCGCCGAGCTGCTGGGCTTCGCCGTCGACTCGCTGGCACCCCTCGGCCGCAAGGCCGAGCCGCTGCGCGAGCTGGCGGTGTTCGTTCAACACCGGTCGCGGTAAGAAGTGCCTTCGACGCCGCCGCGGCCGAGGGGCACTCGGAGCGTCGCCAGTGCCGGCGGACCCGGTTCGAGATCCTGGACTCGGCGCCGAACTGCCCAAGAAGAGCTAAGCACTCTTTGGAATCAGTCCGAGCCAGATCGAAACTTTCGCTTCGACGTCTGTGAGTTGGGCCGCCGACAGCCTACCCAGAGATCGCAGGAGTTTTGCATGGGGCACCGTGACAAGATTCTGGGCATCGAAGGCACCGGACCGTAGGAAGGAGACGGAAAAAGCAACTTCAAAGCGCGACTCGCGCAGGCTCGTTGTATGGGGCACCAGCGTGACCAAGGCGCGATCCATATCAGAGGGTGGGACGCTCAATACCAGACAAGGTCGAACCTTGGCTGCCAACCCGAGATCGACGAGCCAGACTTCTCCGCGTCGAGGACCTTTCAATCTTGGGTCTCGCGCCGATCAAGCTCAAGGAAGAGTTGGTCCGCCGCGAAGACAAGGTCCGAATCATCGGGTGAGGAGTAGCCCTCTTCGAGGGTATGCCGGAGGATCTCCACGGTAACCGCGTGCTTGTCCGGGTCCGGGAGCATCTCGAAGGTTTGCAGGAATCTCTTCGCCACCCTCGTCATACTCGAAGACTCCCACAAGCGTTGAAACGGGTCAAGCCCGGTCAAGCCCAGGAGCGCACCCGGAACCAAATCCCAGGTCCTCCCCTCTAATTCAGACAGGGAGCGCTCCCGACCAACCATCGCGGGTTCGCCGCTGACGGCGGACCCGGTTCGAGATCCTCGACTTGGATTTCGTGCCCTTCGGGGCTGGAAAGGAGCCTGCCGTGAACACCGCACTCTTGGGCCTCGTTGGGAAGATCAGCGCCACGGGTTTCGTGGTCATCGCCATCCTCGTCCTGCTCTCCGTCTGGTCGCTCGGCGTGTCCCTGGAGCGACTGTTCGTGCTGTCGCGGGCTCGCCGGCAGTCGATCGCATTCGCCCGGGCGGTCTCGCCCCATCTCGCCGAGGGTGGCCGGGCGCAGACGGCTATCGAGGCCGCCCGCCGGTTTCCCCACAGCCATGTGGCGCGGGTGGTGGCCGCCGGCCTCTCGACCTTCCAGCAGAAGAGCGCCAAGGGATTGTCTGCCGCCGAGGTGATCGAGGCCACGGGCCGGGCCCTGGCGCGCACGGCGATGCAGACGACGGAAGAGCTGAACCGTGGCGTTGCGAGCCTGGGGACGATCGCCACCACGGCCCCCTTCATCGGCCTCTTCGGCACGGTCGTCGGCATCGTCCACGCCTTCAAGGCGATCGCGCTCGCCGGCGGGCAAACGGGCTTCGAGACAATATCCCGAGGCATCGCCGAGGCGCTGTTCACCACGGCGCTGGGGCTGGTGGTCGCCGTGCCCGCCGCCTGGATGTTCAACTTCATCAGCCAGCGTGTGCAGCATCTCGGGGTGGAGATGGAGAGCTCGTCGTCGGAGCTGATCGACTACTTCTTGGAGCGGGAGCGGGGGTAGGGGAGCACGCGCGCGACAACTTTAGAAACGGCGCTGCTGACGACTACCCAAGCTCGTGTAATCGAATAGGAAGGTGCTTGGCATACCCGGTAAAGTCCGGGTCGGTTGTGAAGATAGGCACATCATAACGGTAAGAGATCGCGCAAATCAGCATGTCGATGTGCGAACCGGCGATTCCGTGAGCTCGGCAGAGATTGAAGAACCGCGCGGCTCTGACGTAATCGCCGGGAAGGTTCTCCAGGTAGCGGAAAAACGAGAGCTTCTCATGGAGAGCCTTGAAGGTCTCTTCACTGCGGATGCCCGACAGCACCTCTTGACGCACCGGGCCGGTCAGACCTGCTCGCCCCGAGGCAGCCAGGTCCGTCCACTCTTCGACGAGTCTCTTCTCCTCAGGAGAGAGTTGGTGGGCACGCCGTCGCAAGGCGAGCGACCAGATGGTGGTGTCGACGAGGACGGTCACTGAGCTTTGCGGTTGCGAAGCTGCTTGGGGTCGTAGTCGTCGTAATAATCGACCTTGCCGACCCAGTCGAAGATCTCCCGCCGTCTGCGGGCGTTCACGTACTCGTGGAGAGCGGCAGTCACCGCTTCCTTCTTCGTCCGGTGGTTGCCGACCTTTACCGCCTCTTCGATGAGAGAGTCGTCCAAGGCTAGATTCGTGGGCATCTCATCTCCTCCTGCGGATAGTTTACACATGGCGATGTGTGAGAGCAATGCCAACGGTGACTACGGGGTAAGGAAAGGCACCGGGGTACACTACCCACGCCATGACGCCCCGCCACGATCTCGACGGAGTTCGCTCCGAGCTGCGGCGGCTGGGGTATCTCGATCGCGGGTTCGAGCGCTTCCTGCTGCAGGACGCCCTCAAGCCGCGGCAGCCGGCGCGGGCGCTGCTGGGGCTCATCGCCAAGGTCGGGCTGCTCGCGGGATGCGCTCTCGCGGCGGCCCTCTCCCTGGCTTTGGTGGTCGCCAACGGCAGCCTGACGGCGAGCCCGCTGGATCTCTTCGCGCTCTTCCTTCATCTCTTTCCGCCCCTGGCGCTTTCCACCGGCCTCGCCTTTCTCGCCCTCTGCGGGGTGATCCTCCTGGTCATCCGCCTCACTCACGTGCGGCGCATCGAGACGCTCTCCCTGGTGGTGGCCCTGGCCGCCGGGGCCGGCGTGCTCGCCCTGGCGCTTCGCCTCGGGCACGAGGTCCTCTCCGAGGGACGGCTGGAGCAGGTGGCGGTGCTGGTGCTCGCGACGCCGGTCGTGGTGTACCTCCTCATCAAACTGGTCTACCAGGGTCTGCTTTCGCTCGCCATCCGTTTCACCGAGGAGGCGCCGCTCGGGCGGCTTTTCTCCCGGCGCTGGATGGGGTTCGGCATCGTGCTGGCCGTCGCGCTACTGACGCTGCCGGCGGTCGTCCTCGCGGGCCGCACGCCGGCTCCGGCGCCCGTGGCCCTGCCCACGGGGCCGGGCGAGAGGGTGCTGCTGCTGGGGATCGACGGCGTGCTGCCCGAGGAGATCGACTACCTGATGACGCTGGGCGAGATGCCGGAGATGACCCGGCTCGCCCATGAGGGACGGGTGCTCAGCTATCGCCGCCGGCCGGAGCCCCCGGCGTCGTTCTGGACGGCGGTCGCCACCGGCGTCCCGGGGCCGGACCATGGCGTCACCGCGCTCGACAGCTTCCTGCCGCTAGGCTGCCGGACGCCGCTTGCCAAGAGCGGCCCCCTGCGCGTCTGGTGGAGCCGCGTCGAGGTGCCGCTGGGCCTCGCCGAGCACCGGCCCCTCCTGGCCAACCGGCGGCGGGCGTTCACGGTCTGGGAGCTGGCGTCCCGGGGCGGCGATCCGGCCCTGGCGGTGAACTGGTGGGCCACCTATCCGGCGGAGCCCATCCCCGGGCTGGTGGTGGCGCATGGCGCCTATCAGCTCCTGCGGGAGAAGGCGGACGGCACGGTGGCCCCGAAGAGCGAGACGGCGGCGATCGCCGGGATCGCGGCCTCGGCGGTCGCCCCAGGCAACGGCGAGCCCCGTCTCGCGGCGGCGCTGCCTCCCGCCCTGGCGGCCGAGGTGCTCGACCGCGCCATCCTCCCCGACCGTTTCTACCGCGAGGTCTTCGCCCGGCGTCTGGGCACGAGCCCCCGCGCGGCGGCCCTCTATCTGCCGGGCCTCGACCTCGCCGCCGCCGGCTGGCGGGGGGGCGACGTGGCCTTCGCCGATCTGGTGCGCTCGGAGCTGGCGGCGACGGACCGGCTGCTGGCCGGATCGCTCGACGGCGTCGGCACGGTGGTGCTGGTGCTCGATCCGGGGAGACGGAAAGAGGGGGGCGAAGGGCGCATTCTTCTATGGAGGCGCGCGGGCTGCGCCGGTACCGGCGCTGTTACCCGAGGGCTGGGCCTCGCGACAACGTCACCCGAGGCGGTCGCTTCGGCGCTGCTGCGCGCCCTGGGCCTGCCGCAGAGCTCCGAGCTGCCCCTGCCTCTTCCGGGGTGCCGGTGGGAGCCGCCGCCGGTGGTCGTCGCGGGGTATGGTGAGCCGCACCGCGGCATGCCCCAGGGTCCCGAGAGCGAGGAATATCTTCGGAGTCTGCGTTCTCTAGGCTATCTTTAAGGCGTACTGTTCGCCGGCGGCGTGGCTTGTTGACAGTTTGACTCCGGAATCGGGGTCTGAGGCACCCTTAGGAGAAGGAGATCCTTATGTCCTTGCGGATCGTGCCCGTGTTGCTCGCCTTGGCGGCTGCGCCGGTCCTCGCGGAGATGGCTGAATCCATGCAACTGCCAGTTGAACACGCCACGGAGAAACGCATCGTCTACCCGGAGTCGGCCCGCGTCGATCAGGTGGACGACTATCAGGGCGTCAAGGTGTCCGATCCCTACCGCTGGCTGGAGGACGTCGACTCCGCGCCCACCCGCGCCTGGGTGACGGCGCAGAACCAGGTGACCACGGCGTACCTCGCCGCCATTCCGGACCGCGAGCCCATCCGCCACCGGCTGACGGAGCTGTGGAACTACGAACGCTACGGCGTTCCCTCGCAGCACGGCGGGCGCTACTTCTTCAACCGCAACGACGGCTTGCAGAATCAGAACGTCCTCTACCGGGTCGATTCCCTGAACGGCGAGGCGAAGTCGGTGCTCGATCCCAACCTGCTGTCGCAGGACGGCACGGTGGCCCTCTCGGGCATCAGCATCAGCGAGGACGGCAAGCTGCTCGCCTACGGCCTATCCTCGGGCGGCTCGGACTGGCAGGAGTGGCACGTACGCGAGGTCGAGACCGGACGCGACCTGCCGGACGTCCTGAAATGGGTGAAGTTCTCCGCCGCCGCCTGGACCCACGACAACAAGGGCTTCTTCTACAGCCGCTACGACGAGCCCCGAGAGGGGCGCCAGCTCGAGGACGCCAATTTCCACCAGAAGCTCTACTACCACCGGCTGGGCACCCCGCAGTCCGCGGATGAGCTGGTGTACCAGCGGCCCGACAGCAAGGAGATGGGCTTCATCGCCTCCGTCACCGAGGACGGCCGCTACCTGATCATCCATGCCTGGCGGGGGACGGAGACCGACAACGGCATCTTCTACAAGGACCTCCAGGCGCCGGAGTCGAAGGTCGTGGAGCTGCTGCCGAAGTTCGACGCCTCCTACGCCCTGATCGAGAACGACGGCCCGGTCTTCTGGTTCCAGACCGATCTCAACGCTCCCCGCGGCCGGGTGATCGCGGTGGACGTCCGCCACCCCGAGCGCGAGCACTGGCGGGAGATGATCCCGCAGGCGGCCGAAACGCTCCAGGGGGTGAGCTGCCTGCATGACACGCTGGTCGCCCTCTATCTGAAGGACGCCCACTCGCAGGTGCGGCGGTTCGACCTCAAGGGCAAGTTCCTGCGCGAGCTCGAGCTGCCCGGGCTGGGTACGGTCGAGGGCTTCACCGGCCGGCGCAAGGACAGCGAGACCTTTTACTCCTTCGCGACCTACACCTCGCCCGGCACCATCTATCGCTACGACCTGGAGACGGGCCAGAGCACCGTCTTCCGCCGGCCGGAGATCCGCGGCTTCGATCCCAATCAGTACGAGACGAAGCAGGTCTTCTACCCGAGCAAGGACGGCACCCGCATCCCCATGTTCCTCACCTACAAGAAAGGGTTGAAGCTCGACGGCTCGAATCCGGCCTACCTCTATGGCTACGGCGGCTTCAACGTCTCGCTGACGCCGGCCTTCTCGCTCTCGCACGTGGTGTGGATGGAGCGCGGCGGCATCTATGCCGTGGCCAACCTGCGGGGCGGCGGCGAGTACGGGGAGGACTGGCACCAGGCGGGGATCAAGCTGCGCAAGCAGAACGTCTTCGACGACTTCATCGCCGCGGGCGAGTGGCTGGTGGCCAACGGCTACACCTCGCGCTCGAAGCTGGCCATCGCCGGCTACAGCAACGGCGGCCTGCTCACCGCCGCCTGCATGGTGCAGCGCCCGGAGCTCTTCGGCGCGGTGATCGTCGGCGTCGGCGTGCTCGACATGCTGCGCTTCCACAAGTTCACCATCGGCTGGGGCTGGACCTCCGACTACGGCTCGCCGGACGACCCGCAACAGTTCAAGGCGCTCTACGCCTACTCGCCGTACCACAACCTGCGGCAGGGAGCGGCCTATCCGCCGACGCTGATCACCACGGCGGACCACGACGACCGGGTGGTGCCGGCCCACAGCTTCAAGTTCGCGGCGGCCCTGCAAAAGGCCAGCGACGGATCGCATCCGACGCTGATCCGCGTCGAGACCCGCGCCGGCCACGGCGGCGGCAAGCCGGTGTCGAAGAAGATCGAGGAGGCCGCCGACGAGCTCTCCTTCCTCGTCAATGCGCTGGGCCGCAAGCCGGCACCCGCGGCCGGGGAGGTCGCGAAGCGGACGGCCGGGGAGTGAAGGGCCGAGCAGGCCTGGGACTGCTCCTCACCCTGCTGGCGCTGACCGCCCCCTTGCCCGCCCAGCCGCAGCACTCCCGGGAGTCCGAGCTCGCGTTGCTGCGGTCGGAGATCGGCCGGCTGACGCAGCGGCTGGAAGTGGCGCGGCAGGCGCAGACGGGCCTTCAGGGCGAGCTGCAGACGGTGGACGTCGAGCTGCAGCTCCAGGAGACCCGCCTCGCCGAGGCGGCGGCGGCCCGCGATCTCGCCGCCCGGCGGGTGGAGGCGGGCGAGGCGGACGTCCACCGCCTCGAAGGCGAGCTGGCCACGGCGCGGGTCGATCTGCGGCGCCGCCTCGGGGGCCTCTACCGCCTCGGCCGCCAGGGCTACCTGCGGCTCTTCCTGTCGCTCAAGCCCGACCGCCGTCTCCTCCCCTCGGTGCGCCTGCTGCGCTACCTCGCCCGCCGCGACCGCGCCGCCATCGACCACTATCAGCAGGCGCGGGCGGACCTCGATCGGGAGCGCGAGCGGCTGGTGGCCCGCCGGCGGGAGACCGAGCAGTGGATCCGTAGCGAGCAGGCGCGCCGCGGCCAGCTCGTGGCCGTGCGCGAGCACAAGCAGCAGATCCTCGCCCGCGTGGTCAAGGAAGGGCAGAGCCTCACCGCGCGCGCCACCGAGCTTCAGGACAAGGAGAAGAAGCTCGCCGCCTTCCTCGACTTCCTCGCCGGCAAGAATCCCGGCTCGCCCGCCGGCACCCCGATCGAGCAGTTCCGGGGCGTCCTCGACTGGCCGGCCGAGGGTCGCGTCACCGCCGGCTTCGGCTCCACCCTCGACCCCCGCTACCGCACCAAGGTGCCGCACACCGGCGTCGACCTCGCGGTGGCCCCGGGAGCGGAGGTGAAGGCCGTCTTCCCCGGCAAAGTGCTGTTCGCCGCCCCCTTCCAGGGGTATGGCAACACGGTGATCGTGCAGCACCCGGGAAGGGTGTTCACGCTCTACGCCGGGCTCGGCACGATGCGGGTGGCGAAGGAAGATATGGTATCTTTAGGGGACGCAGTGGGGCTCGCCGCGGACAAGCTCTACTTTGAGATCCGCGTCGAAAACCATCCAGAGGACCCCTTGACTTGGTTACGGTAGGGGAATCATGAGCCGCAGTCGCATCGTCTTCTTCCTCCTCTCCGCCATTCTCGTCTTTCCGCTGCTCGCGGCGACGCTGCTGAGAGCGGCCGACGCCGGTCAAGCCAAGCCGGATGACGACTCGTTCTACAAATATCTCGCCGTGTTCAGCGAGACGCTGGGTCTGGTGCGCCAGGCCTACGTCGACGAGCCGAACATGGATGTCCTCATGTCCGGCGCCCTCGACGGCACCACCGACGCCCTCGATCCCTTCTCGCTCTACGTGCCGGCCTCCCAGGTCTCGGGCTACCTCCAGGCCAACACGGTCGGCAAGCGCTACAGCGGCATGACCCTGCTCAAGGAGCGGGGAATCGCCTTCGTGGTGGCGGTGGAGAAGGGGAGCCCGGGCGATGGCGCCGGTATCAAGCCCGGCGACATCGTGGCCAAAATCAACGACCGCTCGACTCGCATCATGCCGCTCTGGGAGATGCAGGAGGCGCTCGCCGCCAAGCCCGGCAGCAAGGTCACCATGGAGCTGATCCGCGCCGGCGAGCCGAAGCAGGTCGCCTTCGAGCTCAAGGTCTTCGAGCCGCCGCCGGTGAGCCTGGACCAGGTGGATGGGGTGGCGGTGCTGCGCATCCCGACCTTCGACGACAAGACGGCCGCCGCCGTGCGCGAGACGCTGGCGAAGAACGGCGACAAGGTGAAGGACAAGCTCCTCGTCGACCTGCGGGGAGTCTCCTCGGGCGACGCCGAGTCGGCCTATGAAACGGCCCGCCTGTTCACCACCGGCGACATGGGCGCCCTGAAGCGCCGCGCCGAAGAGCTGAAGGTCTTCAAGAGCGACGAGCAGCCGGCCTGGAAAGGCAAGATGGTGATCGTGGTGGACCGCGGCACCCTCGGCGCCTCCGAGGTCTTCGCCACCGTGCTGCGTCAGAAGCAGAAGACCCAACTGGTGGGCGAGCGCACCTTCGGCCACGCTGGCCGCCAGGGCTCCGCCGACCTCTCGTCGGGTGGCCGGCTGCTGTTCACCGAGGCCTTCTACACCGGCCCGGACAAAAAGCCGCTCAACGAGGCGCTCAAACCCGACCTCCTGGTTGACGAGCGCAGCCGTACGTACCTCGAGAAGGACACGCCGATGAGCGAGCTGATCCTGCGCCGCGGTATCCGCCGCCTGCTGGGTCAGGAGACGGAGACCGAAGCCAAGGCCGCCTGACTCTGCGAGAGCCTTCTCCGAAACGCATGGCCCGACGTCCCCCCCGCTCGCGTGGATCGAGATCCGGCGGCGGGGTATGGCTGTTCCTGCTCGGTTTGGCGATGGGGGCCGGCGCCCTCTACTTCTACATTCAAAGCCCGGTGAAGCCTCCCGCGTCCCCCGCGCCGCGGGAGGCCGCTCCCGCGAAGCCCCGGCTCGCCCATACCCTCCCCGCGGTCTCATCGGACCGATCCGACCGATCAGAAACCGCCGAGCCCGTGGCGGCGGCGACTCCGGTGACGGTCGCCAGCGGCGCCGTTCACGGTGTTCGGGTGGCGCTGGTGATCGACGACCTCGGCCGGAGCGTCGACGATCTCCGTCTCCTGGCGGCCCTGGGAGTGCCGGTCACCTACGCCGTCCTGCCCTTTGAGACGGAGACTCCGGCGGTGGTCGCCGAGCTGCGACGGCTCCACGCGGAGTTCCTCCTCCACCTGCCCATGGAGCCGAAGAACCACGGCAATCCGGGTCCCGGCGCCCTGCTCGAACGGATGACGGACGACGAGCTGCGGCAGAGGACGATCGCCGCTCTCCAGGCCGTGCCCGGAGCGGTGGGGATGAACAACCACATGGGCTCTCTGCTGTCGTCCGAGGAAGGACCCATGAATACGGTGCTGGCCGTGATCGGCGAGCGCCGGCTCTTCTACCTCGACTCTCGCACCAGCGGCGGCAGCGTGGGCTACAAGGTGGCGACCGAGCTCGGCATCCCCGCCGCCGAGCGCCAGATCTTCCTCGACGACGACCCCAGCCCCGAGACCATCCGCGCCCAGTTCCAGCACCTGCTGGATCTCGCCCGCACCCGCGGCGCCGCTATCGCCATCGGGCATCCCCATCCCACGACCCTGGCGGTGCTGATGAGCGAGGTGCCGAAGGCGAAAGCGGCGGGGTACGACTTCGTGCCGGTGAGCTATCTGCTGACGCGGCCGGGTGGGGAGTAGCGCACCGCCTTCATCGAAGCGCTCAATCGAAGCGCACGAGACCGCGTCGCGTGGCGACGCGCACGGCTTCGGTGCGGCTGGTGACGCCGAGCTTCTCGAACAGGTGCGCGAGGTGGGTCTTGACGGTGCGCTCGGAGATCCCCAGCGACGTGGCGATCTCCTTGTTGCTCTGGCCGTTCGCGAGCACCCGGAGCGCAGCCAGCTCCCGCGGCGTGAGCTGCACCTGCGTCACCCGCTCGGCCAGCTTGGCCGCGGCGGTCGGCGCCAGGTAGGTCTTGCCGGTGAGCACGTCGCGCACGCAGGCGACCAGCGCGTCGGCCGAGATGTCCTTGAGGATGTACGCCTTGGCGCCGGCTTGCAGGGCGCGGGCGATGTCCTCGTCCGCATCGTAGGTGGTCAGCACGATGACGCGGGCCTGCGGATCGACCTCGCGAATCCGGCGCACGGCCTCGACGCCCTCCATCTCGGGCATCCGCAGGTCCATCAGGACGACGTCGGGCCGGTGGGTCCGGAACGCCTCGACGGCTTCGCGGCCGTTGGCCGCTTCGGCGACGACCGCGAGATCCGTTTCCTGATTGATGATGTTGGCCACGCCTGTCCGGAGCAGGGAGTGGTCGTCGACGACCAGCACTCGCGCAGGCCCCGGCACGACGCTGATCGCCGCTCCGCGGGATTCAACGATCGCCATCGGCTGCCTGCTCTGCTCGCGGGATCGCGAACGCCGCCGGCTGCCAGGCGAGCACGACCTCGGTGCCGGCCCGCGCCGCGGTCACGAAGGTCAGCGAGGCTCCGATGCGCTCGGCGCGCTCGCGCATGCTGGTCATGCCGAAGCCGCCGCCGCCGAGGTCGCGGGCGATCCCGCGGCCGTCGTCGGTCACCGACAGGCGAAAGCCGACCCCGCGGACGGCCCCGGCACGTACCACGATGCGGCGCGCGTGGGCATGGCGGACGGCGTTGGTCAGCGCCTCCTGCGCGATGCCGAGGATCTCGCGCTCGACACCCGCGTCGAATGCCGGCAGCTCGTCGAGGACGAGATCGACGGGGACGTCGTTCGTGCGCTTCGCCAGATCGACCATGCGATGGAGCGCCGCGGGCACGTCCTCGCGCTCCTGGGGTTGGGGCCGCAACGCCGCCACGGAGCGGCGGGCCTCGACGAGGTGCGTGCGCGCGAGGTCCACCGCCGTCGCGAGGCTTCGTGCCACCTTCGGCGGGAGGTTCGGGGCGCCGCGCTGCGCCGCCTGCAGTTGCATCAGGATGGCGCCGAAGCCCTGGGCCAGGGTGTCGTGGATGTCGCGCGCGATCCCATTGCGTTCCTCCAGCACGGCCTGCCGGCGGGCCTCGAAGAGGCTCTGCTCGACGAGGCGGCTGTAATAGAGCGCGAGCGTCGCCTGCCGCGCCGTGGCATCGAGCAGGGCCGCCAGCCATTGGCGCTCGCAGTCGGACTCGGCGGCGCTGGAGAGCGCGATCCAGCCGAGGGTCTTCGGCGGCAGCTTCAGCGGCGCGACGAGCAGCGTCCGCACGCCGGCCGCCCGGTTGTAGGCGCGGACCCGCTCCGGCAGGCGCGCGTCGTCGCCCAGGTATTCGAGGAGCGCGGTGCGGCACCCGTCACCTGAGTCCAGGTGCCGGGCCATGCCCTCGCGCGGCAGGTCGAGCGAGGCCCAGCCCGGGCTTTCCGCGGTGAGCGTCTCGCCGCCGAGGTTCACCATCCACAGGTCGCAGGCTTCCGTGGACTCGTCGAGGAGCCACACGCCGCAGGCCTGTGCGCCGGAGTCGTCCACCAGGCGTTTGATGAACATGCGGAAGAAGCCGCGCAGGTCCGGATGCGTGACGAGCAGGTCGAGCGTGAGCTGCACGGCCTCGAGCTGAATGGCCGCCATGCACTCGGCCCGCTGGTTCTCGTCGCGGAGGCGGGAGATCTCGGCCTGGAGCCGCGCGATATCGGTCTCCGGGATCTCCTCCGGGGTCTCCATCGGCAAATCGAGCCGCTTCACGGCGCAGGGTGAGGGATCTTTGAGGACCGCCATGGCTCGATTGTACGTCCAGCGGGCTCGCGGGGCACTCCACCGTCCGGACCATGTCTCCCTCGTCCCTTTGGATGAGGGATGCCTGGCCCGGACGGCCGAGCCCGGCCTGACGTATTCGGATGACTCCGGCCTCGGGTATCTGCCGGATTGTGGCCGGCCGTCCTCCGGGGCGATCCTGAAGGGGCCATGAACAAGCCATCACGCACCTCTCTGCTCCCTCTCCTTCTCGCCCTTCTCGCCGGTGGCGCGGCTCTGGGCGTCGCCGCCTGCGCCCGGGTCGCAGCCAGCGGCGCGCCACCCCCGCTTCCCCAGGTCACCGTCGCCCATTCGGTTTCCCGGGACGTCACGGAGTGGGACGAGTTCACGGGCCGGCTGGAGCCCGTACAGTCCGTCGCCATCCGCCCCCGCGTCTCGGGGCTCGTCACGATAGTCTCGTTCGAGGAGGGCAGCCTCGTACGGCAGGGCCAGTTGCTCTTCCAGATCGACGAACGCCCGTTTCAAATGCAGGTCGACCGGTTGCGCGCCGAGCTCGCGCAGGCAAAGGTGGCCCGGGATCGCACCGGAACCGAGATGCGTCGCGCCGACCGGCTGGCGAGCGAGAACGCGATGCCCCTCGAAGAGCGCGAGCGCCGCACGGGCGCCGCGGCCGAGGCGGAGGCCCACGTTGACGCCGCCGCGGCCGGGCTGCGCGCCGCCGAGCTCGATCTGGAGTGGACGAAAGTGGTATCGCCGATCGCGGGCCGGGTGGGCCGCGCCCTCGTCACCCGCGGCAACCTCGTGTCGGGCGGCCAGGGCGAGGCCACGCTCCTGACCACCGTCGTGTCCGTCGATCCGATGTACGCCTCCTTCGACGCCGACGAGCAGACCTTCCTGCGCTACGGCGACCGTGTGCGCCAGGGGGCCGGCGCCGGCAAGGGCAGCCTGCGGATCGAGATGGCGCTCGCCAACGAGCAGGCGTTTCCGCATCAAGGCACGCTGCAGTTCCTCGACAACCAGCTCGACCCCTCGACGGGGACGATCCGGGGCCGCGCGGTCTTCAGCAACCCCGATCGCCGCTTGACGCCGGGGCTCTTCGTCCGGCTGCGTCTGCCGGGGACGGTGACCTACAAGGGCGTGCTCGTCGAGGACCGCGCCGTCGGGACCGATCTCGACCGGCGTTTCGTGCTGGTCGTCGGCGGCGACAAGAAGGTCGAGTCGCGGACGGTGACGCTCGGGCCGCTCGTCGACGGCCTGCGCGTCGTCCGCAAGGGCATCGAGCCCGGGGAGCTGGTGGTGGTGAACGGCCTGCAGCGGGTGCGGCCCGGCTCCCAGGTCAACGCGACGGTGGCTCCGATGGGTGGTGAGTCGGCGGGTCAGGCGGGCGGCGAGAAGGGCGGTGCGAAGTGAAGTTCTCGTCCTTCTTCATCACCCGGCCGATCTTCGCCATCGTCCTCTCGGTGGGGATCGTCGTCGCCGGTGCCCTGGCCCTGCTGAAGCTGCCGATCAGCGAGTATCCCGCCGTCGTGCCGCCGACCGTCATCGTGCGCGCGGCCTTCCCGGGCGCGAACCCGAAGGTCATCGCCGAAACGGTGGCCGCGCCGCTCGAGCAGCAGATGAACGGCGTCGAGGACATGCTCTACATGTTCTCGCAGGCGACGTCGGACGGCGCGCTCACCCTGACCATCACCTTCGCGGTCGGCACCAACCTCGACACCGCGCAGGTGCAGGTGCAGAACCGCGTGGCCCAGGCGCTGCCGCGGCTGCCGCAGGACGTTCAGCGGATCGGCGTGACGACCGAGAAGGCGTCGCCGGACTTCCTGCTCATCGCGCATCTCGTCTCGCCGGACGAGCGCTACGACATGCTCTACCTCTCGAACTACGCCCTGCTGCGGGTGAAGGACGAGCTGACCCGCCTGCCGGGCGTCGGCGCCGTCCAGGTCTTCGGCGCCGGTGAGTACAGCATGAGGGTGTGGCTGGACCCGAACCGGCTGGCCTCGCGCCAGCTGACGGCGACCGACGTCGTGCGGGCCATCCGGGAGCAGAACATCCAGGTCGCGGCCGGAGTGCTCGGGGCGCCGCCGGCGCCTTCCGGCGCGACGTTCCAGCTCACCATCAACGCGCAGGGGCGCCTGACGACGGAAGAGGAGTTCGGCCACATCGTCGTGCGGGCGACGAAGGAGGGCCAGATCACCCGCCTCTCCGACATTGCCCGCCTCGAGCTCGGGTCCAGCCGCTACTCCCTGCGCAGCCTGCTCAACAACAAGCCCGCCGTCGCCATCGGCGTCTTCCAGCGGCCCGGCACCAATGCCCTCCAGGCGTCGGCCGACGTCCACGCGACGATGGAGCGGCTGAAGCAGAGCTTCCCGCCCGGGGTGGACTACCGGATCGTCTACGACCCGACGGTCTACGTGCGCGAATCGATCCGCGCCGTGGCCCATACGCTGCTGGAGGCGATCCTGCTCGTCGTCATCGTCGTGGTCGTCTTCCTCCAGACGTGGCGGGCCTCGATCATCCCGCTCGTCGCGGTGCCGGTGTCGCTCGTCGGCACCTTCGCGATCATGCTGGCTCTCGGGTTCTCGCTCAACACGCTCTCGCTCTTCGGCCTCGTGCTCGCCATCGGCATCGTCGTGGACGACGCCATCGTCGTCGTCGAGAACGTGGAGCGGCACATCGAGATGGGGCAGGAGCCGATGGAGGCGACGCGGCGGGCCATGGCGGAGGTCTCGGGTCCGATCGTCGCGATCGCGCTCGTCCTCGGCGCCGTGTTCGTGCCGACGGCGTTCATCAGCGGCCTGACGGGGCAGTTCTACCGGCAGTTCGCGCTGACGATCGCGATCTCGACGGCCATCTCGGCCTTCAACTCGCTGACCCTGAGCCCGGCGCTGGCCTCCCGGCTGCTGCGCGCGCACGGCGCTCCCCGCGACCGCGCGCAACGGGTGATCGACCGCCTGTTCGGCTGGTTCTTCCGCGGCTTCAACCGCGTCTTCGCCAAGGGGTCGTCGCTCTACGCGGGCGGCGTCGTGCGGGTGCTGCGGGTGGCCGTGCTGGCGCTCGTCGTCTACGGCGGGCTCATCCTGCTCACCGGCGCGGGCTTCGCCAAGGTGCCGCAGGGCTTCGTGCCGCCCCAGGACAAGGATTACCTCGTCGCCTTCGCGCAGCTGCCCGACGGGGCCACGCTCGACCGCACCGACAAGGTCATCCGCCAGATGTCGTCGCTGGCAATGGCGCATCCCGGCGTGGCCAATGCCGTCGCGTTTCCGGGGCTGTCGATCAACGGTTTCGTCAACGCGCCGAACACCGGCATCGCCTTCGTGACCCTCAAGCCGTCGGAGAAGCGCGCGGGCCACCCCGGGCTGGACACCAACAGCATCGTCGGCGAGCTCAACCAGAAGTTCGGCGGCATCCAGGACGCCTTCGTCGCGATCTTCCCACCGCCCCCGGTGCAGGGGCTCGGCGCCGTCGGCGGTTTCAAGCTGTTCGTCGAGGACCGCGCGAACCTGGGGTTCGAGGAGCTGTACAAACAGGTGCAGACGGCGTCCGTCGCGGGCCAGGCCGAGCCTTCCCTCCTGGGGCTCTTCTCCAGCTTTCAGGTCAGCGTGCCGCAGATCGACGTCCACGTCGACCGCGAGCGGGTGAAGACGTACGGCATTCCGCTCACGGACGTGTTCGATACCCTCCAGGTATATCTCGGGTCGCTCTACGCCAACGACTTCAACCGCTTCGGGCGGACGTACCAGGTGAACGTGCAGGCGGAGTCGTCGTTCCGGTTGCAGCCGGAGCAGATCGCGCAGCTCAAGACCCGCAACGACCGGGGTGAGATGGTGCCGCTGGGGTCCGTGCTGCAGGTGAGCCGTACCTACGGGCCGGACCAGGTGATGCATTACAACGGTTTTCCGGCCGCTGAGATCAACGGCGCCCCGTCGCCGGGACACAGCTCGGGCCAGGCGCAGAGCGCCATGGCCGCCCTGCTCAAGCGCACGCTGCCCAACGGCATGACGTTCGAGTGGACGGAGCTCGCCTACCAGGACGCGATCTCCGGCAACACGATGTTCCTCATCTTTCCGCTCTGCGTGCTGCTCGTCTACGGCGTCCTCGCCGCCCAGTACGAAAGCCTGTCGCTGCCTTTCACGGTCATCCTGATCGTGCCGATGACCCTGCTGTCGGCGATCGGCGGCGTGTGGCTGACGGGCGGCGACAACAACGTTTTCACACAGATCAGCTTTCTGGTGCTGGCCGGCCTCGCGTGCAAGAACTCGATCCTCATCGTCGAGTTCGCGCGACAACGTGAGGGCGAGGGCGTGCCGCGCCGCACCGCCATCGTCGAGGCGTGCCGCGTCCGGTTGCGCCCGGTGCTGATGACCTCCATGGCCTTCATCATGGGAGTCGTGCCGCTCGTGCTGGCGACCGGCCCCGGCGCCGAGGTGCGGCGCGCGATGGGGATCGCCGTGTTCGCCGGCATGCTCGGCGTCACGCTGTTCGGGCTGGTTCTGACGCCCGTGTTCTATGTCGTCGTGCAGGGACTGGCGGCGAGGTTGTCGCGGCGGACACGGGAGGCCGTGCCGCAGGTAAACCCAACGATTGCGGAGAGCCATTGACCGTGCGCCACACATACAACGTCAAATCGATTGGTTTCCTACTCGTCGCCGGGCTCGCGTGCATGGCGATCGCCGGTTGCGCGGCCCACACGGCGGCTCCCGTCCCCGCCGTGCATCAGACCGCTCTGATCGGTTGGGACGCGGCGGCGTTCTCGGATCAGGCGTACGACCCGCGATGGTGGCGGCAGCTCGACGATCCGGTGCTCGAACAGCTGGAGGACGCGGCGCTCGCGGCCAACCATGACGTACGGTCCGCGATGGCCCGGCTCGACGAAGCGCGCGCCGTCTTCGACGAGGACCGCCGCGCTCTGTACCCGAAGGTGACGGCCGGGGTCTCCGCCGACCTGCGCGATCAGGCGCTGCCGGGATTCACCGACAAGCCGGTGCGCATCAACACCTACCGCGCGGCGTTCGACGCCTCGTGGGAGCTGGACCTCTTCGGCCGGGTGCGCGCGGCCATCGCCTCCGCCTCGGCCAACGCCGAGAGCCTTCAGGCCGCGCTGGCGGCCGTGCGGGTGAGCGTGGCGGCCGACGTCGCCCGGAATTACTTCGAGCTGCGCGGCCTGCAACAGCGGATGGCGGTGCTCGACCGCAGCCTGGTCAACCAGCGCGAGACGCTGCGCCTGGCGACGGTGCGGCGCGATGAAGGCATCGGCGAGGAGCAGGACGTGGCGAGCGCCTCGGCCCGCGTCTCGGCGATCGAGGCGGAGGTGCCCCCGGTTCGCATTGCTCTCGCGGCCCACGAGCACCGGCTGGCGGTGCTGACCGGCCGCGCGCCCGGAGAGCTCACCGTCGACTTGGCGCCCCGGGCCTATCCGGTGCTCGCCAAGACGATCGCGCTGGGGCCCCCCGACCAGCTCCTGACCCGCCGGCCGGACGTGCGGGCCGCGGAGCGCCGGCTCGCCGCGACGGCCGCGTCTGAGGGGGTCGCCGCGGCGGATCTGTACCCGCGGATCACGATCTCCGGTGTGCTCGGGCTGCTGGCCGGCCGCGGCCATCTCTTCGGCACGGGCGATTCCAGGGCATGGGCCGTCACCCCGGCGCTGCAATGGAGCGCATTCGATCTCGGCAGCGCCCGCGCCCGGCTCCGCGGCGCCCATGCGGTCACCCAGGAAGCGCTCGCGGCGTATGAGAAGACGATGCTGCTGGCCCTGGAAGAGACGGCGACGGCGCTCGTGACCTATCGGCAGCAGCAGGAGCGCCTCGTCGCGCTCAACGACGAGGTGCGCGAGAGCGCCCGCGCCGCGGGCATCGCCCGTGCCCGATACCGCGAGGGCGTCGCCGACTACCTCTTGCTGCTCGACGCCGAGCGCACCCAGCTCCAGGCCGAGGACGGCGCCGCGCAAGCGGAGTCGGACGTCTTCACCGCCTTCGTCGGTTTGTACCGCACGGTCGGCGGGATGCAGTAGGCCCTCACTCCGCCCGCAGCACTTCGATGGGCCGCCGCTGCAACGCCCTGTAGCTCGCGGCCAGACCCGCGACGACCGCCAGGAGCACGGTGCCGCCCAGGGCCACGGCCAGGGAGACGGGTTCGAGCTGCCAGGGAATCTGGAACCCCCGGGTGATCACGCCGTAGGCGAGGGCCGTGGCGCCCAGGGTGCCGATGCCGCCGGCCACCAGGCCGATCAGGGCGTACTCGGCGGCGAAGGTGGCGGCGACGCCGCGGCGGGTCATCCCGAGCGTCTTGAGCAGCGCCACTTCTCTCCCGCGCCGGGCCGAGCCGGCGCTGATCGCTCCGGCCAGGATGGCGATGCCCGCCACCACCGTGAAGCCGCCGAGGAAGCGGATTCCCAGGCTGATGCGCTGCAACACCTTGAGCACCTTCTCCAGGATCTCGCGGATGCGCAGCAGGGTCACGTTAGGATAGCTCGCGGCGAGGGCGTCCTGCGCCCGCTGCTCGCCTCCCCGGGGCAGGCGGGCCACGGCGAGGCGCGTCTGCGGCGCGGACTCCAGCACGCCGGGCTCGACGACCAGGAAGAAGTTGATGCCGAAGGTCTGCCAGTTCACCGTCCGCAGGCTGGTGACCTTGAGATCGAGAGGCACGCCCTGGATGTCGAAGCGCAGGGCCGAGCCCAGCCGCGCGCCGATTCCGTCGGCGAACTCCTTCTCGAGGCTCACCTCGGCATGATAGGGAGAGGGATCGGGATCGCTCCACAGCTTGCCGGCGACGATCTGGTTGTCCTTGGGCAGCTCCTTCATGTAGGTGAGGCGCTGCTCGCGGGTGAGCCCCCAACGGCGCTCCCCCTCCCGCTTCTCCACGAGGTCCTCCACCTTGACGCCGTCGATGGCCCGCAGCCGGGCCATGACCACCGGTACCGACTCGACGCGGGTGGCGCCCGCGTTGTGAAGCACCTTCTCGATGCCCGGCCATTGTCCGGGCTGGATGTCCACCAGGAAGGCGCTGGGCGCGTTGGTCGGCATCTCCGCCGAGAGCTGCGCGGCGAGGCGCTGCTGGACGAGCGACATGCCGAGCACCACCAGCACGCCGAGCCCCAGGGCGACGATGGCGCTCGCGCCCCCGGCGCCCGGCCGGGCCAGAGCCGCGAGGCCCTGACGCAGCCACAGGCTGGCGAAGTCGCGGGGGAGCCGGCGCACCAGCCAGGTCACCAGCAAGGCGGCGCCGCCAAGCAGGGCCGTCACCGCGGCCACTCCGAGCGTGAACTGCGCCCCCAGGAGCGCCGAGTGCGACTGGAGCGCGGCCATGCCCCAGATCCCGATCCCCAGCACCAGCATCGTGGCGGTCGCCACCCAGCGATGGCGGGGGAGCGGCTCGGCGTCGCGGCGCAGCACCCGGGCGGGGGGAACGCGCAGCACGGCGGAGAGCGGCGGCAGGCTGAAGAGCAGGGCGACCCCCACGCCGAGGCCCAGGCCGCGCAGCAGGGCCACGGGTTGCCAGGGGTTGATCAGCTCGGCCGGGATCAGATCCGGGAAGAGCCGCGGCAGGATGAGCTGCACGATGCCGCCGGCCACGATCCCCACGAGGCTGCCGGCGAGGCCGAGCAGGACCGTCTGGCCGAGATAAAGGGGGAAGATCTCCCGTGGGCGCAGTCCAAGGCACTTGAGGATGGCGATCGCGTCCAGCCGGCCGGTCAGCCAGGCGCGCACGCTCTGGGCGACGCCGATGCCCCCCACGAACAGCGAGAGGAGGGCCACCAGACCCAGGAAGCGCTCGATGCGCGAAAGGTTTTTCCGCAGCGCCGGCTGTGCCTGCCGGTAGGTCTCGACGCGGTAGTTCTCGCCAGGCGGCAGGACGCGCTTCACGGCGCCCGCGGCGGCATTGAGCTCGGCGGACGAGGCGGTCTCGGGCAGCTTGAAGAGGGCGCGGTAGCTGACGCGGCTCCCCTGGCCTTCGAGCGAGGTGCGGGCGAAGCCCTCTCCCGAGAGGAAGGCCCGCGGGCCCAGGGTGAAGGAGATGCTCACCCGGTCCGGCTCGGAGACCACGATGGCGGCGACGCGGAACGGCTGGCCGCCGATCAGGATGTCGTCGCCGACCTTGCGCCCCAGGCGGGCCAGCAGCTCCGAGCCCACCACCGTCGTGCGGGAGCTCAGCAGTTCGTGGAGCGGGCGGGCGGGTTTCAAGACGAGCTTGCCGTAGAAGGGGTAGACGCCGTCCACCACCTTGAGCTCCACGAGTTGGCTCGGGCCGGGCTGGCCGTTGACGCCGGCGACCGTGGCCACGGTCACCGTCTCCCGAAGATTCGTACGTTGCAGACCGGAAACGTGGGCGAGCGCGCCGTTCACCTCGGGAGGAATCGGCTGGCTGCCGCGGATGGCCAGGTCGGCCGCGAGGAGCTGGCGGGCTTCGCGGCGGATCCCCTGGTCGAGGCTCGCGGAGAGGCCCGCCACCGCCACCACGGCGGAGACGCCCACGGCCAGGCAGGCGATGAAGAAGGTCAGCCGGCCGCGCGAGCCGCGCGACTCCCGCAGCAGGGTGCGGAGGAAAAAGCCGGGGCTCAAGCCAGGGCTCCGGTCACCTCGGACGCCGCGGCTTCTGAGGGCACTGAGGGCACCGAGGGCTCCGGCTTCTCGTCCTTTTCGACACGGCCGTCACGGAGATGAATCCGCCGGTCGGCGAGGGCGGCTACGGCCGCATCGTGAGTGACGAGGATCAGGGTCGTCCCCTCGCGGCGCCGCAGCTCGGTCAACAGCTCCAGCACCTTGCGTCCGGTGGCGCCGTCCAGGTTGCCGGTGGGCTCGTCGGCGAGGAGAATGGGCGGCCGGGCGGCGAAGGCGCGGGCGAGGGCCACGCGCTGCTGCTCGCCGCCCGAGAGCTGGCTCGGGTAGTGATGGCCGCGGTCGTCGAGCCCCACGGCGGCGAGCAGCTCGTTGGCCCGGCCCACCGGGTCGGGCTGGCCGAGAAGCTCGATGGGGAGCAGCACGTTCTCCCGCGCCGTCAGGTTGCCCAGGAGCTGAAAGCTCTGGAAGACGAAGCCGATCTTGTGGCGGCGCAGCAGCGCCAGCCCGTCCTCGGACATCGCCTGAATGGGGGTACCGTCGATGATCACCTCGCCGGACGTCGGACGGTCCAGCCCGGCCATCAGGGCGAGGAGCGTCGACTTGCCGCTCCCCGAGGGACCGAGGACGGCGGCGAACTCGCCGGCCTGGAAGGTGAGGTCGACCCGGTCGAGGATCGTCAGCTCCCGTCCACCGGACGGAAGCCTGCGGGTAAGCTGTCGCAGCTCAATGCGTGGGGTCTTCATGGGAAATAAGCGGCAGGCTGAGCGGTTTTCTCAAGTGGAATGATCGACTCTACGTGGCGAAAGCTGGCAACCCTCACCCTCGTTCTCCTTATTCCCCTGGCCACCGCCTGCGGCCAGCGGGCCTCCGGGGACGGCACCGCCGTCGTGCGGCAGCCCATCTCCGTTCCGGCGGTGCCTTCCGGCGCCTCCGCGGCAGCGAAAGCGTCGCAAAAGCTACCCGTCGTCGTCTTCCTGGGCGACAGCCTCACGGCCGGTCTGGGCTTGAATGAAGATCAGGCTTATCCGTCCCTGCTCGGCAAGAAGCTCCAGCAGGAGGGCCTCCCCGTCCGCGTGATCAACGCCGGCGTCAGCGGCGACACGACGGCTGGCGGCCTGGCACGGCTGAGCTGGCTCCTCAACCAGCATCCGGACGTGGTGGTGGTGGCCCTCGGCGGCAACGACGGCCTGCGCGGCCTGCCGGTCGAGGAGGTCGATCACAACCTGCGGGAGATCGTCCGCCGCTCGCAGGCGGCCGGCGCCCGCGTCCTGCTGCTGGGTCTCCAGATGCCGCCCAACTACGGTCCCGAGTACACCGCCCGCTTCGCCGCCCTCTACCCGAAGATCGCCAAGGACCTGAACGCGACCCTCCTCCCCTTCATGCTGGCCGGCGTCGGAGGCGTCCAGACTCTCAACCAAGCCGATGGCATCCACCCCACGGCGGCCGGGCAGGAGATCGTGGCGAAGAACGTGCTGCCCTACCTGGAGAAGGTGGTGCGGGAGCTGGCTCCGAAGGCGTAGCCGTACTTTCAGAAGCCGCAAATATCCACGATTGAGCCGCAAAAATCCCCCGTTGTGCCGCAAATACCCCGGGAGCAATCATTGCTCCAGGTAGAGCAGCCGCAGCAGCCTCTTCGCGAGCCGCCACTCTTCGGATTGATGCCGCGGCTGACGCTCTAGATGCCGCGAAAATTCGTCTAACAGCCGCAAATGACGGATGAGCATTCGTCGCTGGGCTTGAAATAGCCGCAAATATCTTAATTGAAGACGCAAATGGAAAGCATAATGCCGCAAATGTAGATCGAGCAGCCGCAAATGACTCGATATTTGCGACTGTTTACAGAATATCGATCTCTGCTCCTCAGAAATTTGCGGCTTTTAACGAGGTAGTTGCGGCTGCTCTACCGGGAGCAATGACTGCAGTCCGGGTATTTGCGGCAGCCCGGCGGGCAGTGGCGGCTGATGGGCCTGGAGCGAGGATCGCGACGACCAGATTTGCGGCAACCGGAGGGACATTTGCGGCTCAGGATGAGCGAGCGGCGGGTGCTGTCGGGGTAGGAGGCTCTGCTCGTGGAGTGGTCGGTCCTGCTGTGCCGTACTGTCCGCTGGTGAAACCATAGCGCGGAAGAGAGACTGGGTTCAGGTTGAGGTAGTATCAGTTTCGTGAACTGGAAACTCGGTGCGGGGGAAGCCGAACAACCGGAAGCGATCTCCAGGAAGCTCCCGGCGGGAGTCTCCGACGAAGAGACTGCCCGAGGCCAGGCAACTCGCAACGCAGCAGCCCGGGCCAAGCTGCTTTCCGAATTCGGAACCTTGAGTGGCGCGCAGGTCGCAAAGAGGGTTGTCTGGGGACCTGGCGAGGTTCCCTCCTCGAAGACGGTAGGACAATGGAGGCGTCAAGGCTTGGTCTTCACCGTCGGTCATCAGGGTCGAAGCGTCTATCCCGCGTTCCAGTTTGACGAGGAGGGTCGCCCTCGGCCGGTGGTGGCCGATGTCCTGGCTACGCTTGGACAACAGAGTCACGGTTGGGAGCTCGCTCTCTGGTTCACTTCGGTCAACGGCTGGGTAGACGGTTGCCGTCCGGTCGATCTCCTGAGCAGTGAGCCGGAAGAGGTCGCACTGGCCGCGGAGCGGGAAGCCGAAGGGCTCTTTTTCTGAAATCGGCCCAGCCGGATTTCAGCCCCGAAGGTGGCGGCAGCATGTAGCCTGGGGCGTGAGCCCCAGGAAGGATCCACCACACCCCGAAAAGCCCCGAAGGGGCGACAGCGGCCGTCCACGCTCCTGTCTGCTCTTCGCCCCTTCGGGGCTTTCAGGGTTTGGTCGTGGCTTCTTACCTGGGGCTGACGCGCCCAGGTTTTATGCTGCCGAGGAGCCCCAGGACGGCGGCAATGGCCTCGAGGCAGCGAGCCAACCGCCGCATCGTCTCAGGTTCCCGTTCGATGGCTCGCAGCAGAGTATAGGTCTTGCTCATGTCGCGCGGCCCTCCGGGCGGAGATGATGCGGCAGGTCTCATCGCCGCGGGTGGTATGCTAGCTTGGAAACTCTGGTCGGGAGTCGGCTTCAAGGAGTCGTATGGCGACTTCTATTTCTAGTTGCTGAGAAACTTCCTGATCCAGCGGCATTAGAGATGAGTTCTTGGATAGCGTCCGCGAGGCAGATGTACGCGCGGTCGCGACAGATAGCCCTCGGCTACAATAGCCGTGTTATCCGCTACTATGGCCTTGGCCCCATTCTGTTTCTAGAAATGCCTCTGAGTATGGTATGCCGTAGATGTCATAGAAGTTAAAAACCTCAAGAATTTCCCAGTTCGGATCAGGATGTCGCGGTATTTCTGAAGGATTAACATCGGGAAATACAATCCGAACGGTGAGACACTCTCCGTCCCGCAAGGATAGCTCCGTTTGATGAAACGGTGTCGACACTGAGGCTTTAAGCTGGGCCTCCAGATGCTCTTCTAACCAGTCGTAGAGGTCAGGGAAATCTAGAGGAGCATCATCTGGAAGAAGATTCTCTTCGAAAAGCTCATAAACATTCAGGCCAAACGCAATTAGGAGAGGCTCTACCTTCTCGAAGTACTGTTCCATCGAGGCAACAAGCCCAAGTATGTCAGCTTGTGATACGATCTTGTGTTCACGCGCAACTGCTAGCTGACCGAGCATGTTATCTTTTTGACGGTTCTTCCGAAGGAGAAAGAGTTCCGCTTCCACCCGCGGCAGATTCCTGTGGACTAGGCCGAGGTAGTATAACGTTGTAGCCTTGTTGAATAACTCTCCGCCCTTCCGGGCGTTGCAGCCTGCGCCGCCGTGCGTCGGCACCCAATTCTGAAGACTGTTAATTGCAAAGTCCGGGAAGGCATCGCTGAGAGCGTAGTCGTGGTCAACAGCGACGCGCTCTTCCGGATGAGCTATAAGCCTCTCTGGTACTACGTGGTCAACTGCCATCTGAAGAAAATCTAGAGGCAGTTGGCAATAGAAACACTTCATGCCGTAAGCGCGCCAGAGAGCATACCTTTGCGTATAACTGTGTCTCGCCATTGCTAAGAAGCTCCAGTTCTGCGGCTAATCTCAACGTGAGCTTCTGCGAACTGCCCAAGAATGCTATCGTCATTCGCTTCCGCTCAGTTAACGAGAAGTCCCTTGAGTCCGAGGGCGAACGCAAGGGCTCGATCGAGCTCAAGGAGTTTTTCTGACGAAAGGTAGCCGACATAGTCAGTGAGAACGGATTTTGGGAGACTGACGAGGTCGTCACAGTGGATGCTGCTATCGTGCTTGAGCCCCTCCTCGATTCCGACAGGTACCTGACTGTGAAGACCGTCTCGGCGCGTGTAGATTGGGGCACAGACAACACTTGAGAAGCGAGAATCAATGAGCAGTTGGCGGCTCACGATGACGAAAACTCTAGATCTTCGAGGGTCTAGTTCTGATGGATGCTTGACTCGATAGAGATCACCCCGTATCACAGGATGACCTGGTAGGTAAGTACATCGGCTGCCTCTTCATTGAGCTCGACCGAGTGGGAGTTGATGATCTCCAGGTCATCTGCGTCCTCGTCGTGCCGCGGCGACGCGAGGTAGGCTCTTAGAGCAGCCTCGACGATCGCTGACCGGTCGACAGGGTCCTGGGTTCGGCTCTCAAGGGCCGCGACGAGATCTTCGGAAAGGGTAACCGTGGTCTCAACTTTCATGCCAAGAGTATACGCGTGAGGATGGGGCCGGGCAATTCCGGTGGTCCGTAGGATCGAGCCGAGGGATCACGGCTCCCGGGTCAGGGGCAGCCTACGCCAGGAGTCGGGGAGCCTGCGCGCCAGAAAATTCTTCACGGAAGGGGTAGAGACGTTCCCAGCCCGTTTCACGATACCGACCGCAGGCCCATAACGTCGGGACGTCTCCGAGGCGGGAACCCCGGCCCGATCAACCCAACCGATGGCGGGATCGAGGAAACAGGGAGCCCGAGAGGCGGTATCGCCCCGTCGTAGGTTCATCGTCTTTCGGACGTCTGTGGCCGCGGCGGAGACGTCCCGCCGTTATTGGACTGCGAAGGGCGTCGTGGACGGGCTGGGAACGTCTCTACGTCCTTCGCTGAGGGGATTGCGTTTCTGAGGGCTCCTACCGTTCCCCAGCCCTATCTTCCCCCTTCGCCGCCTCCCACAACTCGTCCATCTCCTCCAGGGTCGCCTCCGCCGCGGTCTTGCCGCGGGTGGCGAGGCCTTCCTCGATCTTGGCGAAGCGGCGGCGGAACTTGAGGTTGGTGCCGGCTAGGGCGGCTTCGGGGTCGACATCGAGCTTGCGGGCGAGGTTGGCGAGGGAGAAGAGGAGGTCTCCCACCTCCTCGCGCACCGCCGCCTTGTCGCCCTGGGCCAGGGCGTCCCTCACTTCGGCCAGCTCTTCGTCGACCTTGGCCAGCACCGCGGCGGCGTCGGGCCAGTCGAAGCCGACTCCAGAGGCTTTCTGGGTCAGCCGGTACGATGCTAAAAGGGCGGGGAGGGATGAGGGGACACCCGAAAACAACGACTCCCGCTTCGGCTCCTTGGCCAGCTTGCGCCGCTCCCACGCCTGGCGCACGGCTTCGGCGTCGGCCAGCACCTCGGTGCCGAAGACGTGAGGGTGCCTCTCCACCATCTTCCGGTAGACGCCGTCGATGACCTGTGAGAGGCTGAAAGCTCCGGTTTCCTCGGCGAGACGGCCGATGAACGCGGCTTGGAAGAGAAGATCGCCCAATTCTTCGGCGAGCTCTTCCCAGTCGCCGGCGTCGATGGCCCCGGCCAGCTCGTGCGCTTCTTCCAGGAGATAGGCCCGGACGTCGGGCAGGCTCTGCTCGCGGTCCCAGGGGCAGCCATCGGGAGCGCGCAGACGGGCGACGAGGTCGACGAGCTTCTGGAGATCGGGCGTTTCAGGCATCTGGCATCGAAAGGAGTAGCGTTCCGAAGTGTCGAACGAGAAAAAGGAAATCAAGGTCACCGACAAGCGGATGTTCATGCCCGACGGCAAGCTGCGGGAAGAGTATAGTTTCCTCGACGAAAAATCGACCGCGGAGCCGGCGGTCGCCCCTCCGGTCCCCCCTCCGGCTCCGGCACCCGTGGCGCCGACCGCCGAGGCCAGGGGCCCTCAGCCGGCGCCCCAATGGGAGCCGCCGAGGCAGGCGGGTCCGGCGGGCTGGGACTCGTCGCCGCTGCCCGCCGAGTTGGAGGGCGCGAGCTTCTTCGACCTCGTGGCGATGCTGGCCGAGCCCGTCCCCATCTATCTGGGGGACGCCCCGCTGCCGGACGGAGGGTCGGCCGAGAATCCCGAGATGGCGCGTTTCCACATCGACCTGCTGGACGTCCTGCGGCAGAAGACCGCGGCCAGCCTGACGGCGGAGGAGTCCGCCTTTCTCGAGGACCTGTTGTATCGTTTGCGGGTCCGTTATGTTCAAAAGACCCGGGGATGATCGGCACGGCCGTCGGCGTCGACCGCCGGCAGCGACGTCCGCGATGACCGCGACGATCGCAAGGCTCGCGGCTTTCGCGATGACCGTGCTCGTCCTCTTCCTCGTCCCCGTGGGAGCGAGGGCCGCCTCCGTCTCCTCGTCGCAGGTGACGGGGGTGGAGATGACCGCCCAGGTCCGGCAGACGCTGAAGCAGCTCGAAGAGCAGTGGCTCCAGTGGCTGGTCCAGAAGACTCCCCAACAGGCCGGCAAGGCGCTGAACGACTTGATGGAGACGGCGCGCCAGCTTGGGATGAGCCGCCTGCCCGATCTTTCGGCGGGCGCCCTGGCGCGCGCCGTGGAGGCGGCGCGGCAGAAGGATTTCGCCCGTGCCCACTGGTCTCTCGACGCCGCCGAGCGATTCGACCGGGACCGTCCGGAGACGGCCTTCGCGCGGGCGGGGGTGGAGTGGCGGCAGGGCAACCCGGCAGGAGCCGCCGGATCCTGGCTCAATGCCTATACCCGCCTCTTCCGCCACCCACTGGAGCGATTCCTGTGGCTCCAGAACCTCATCGTCTGGTTGCTCGCCCTGCTGCTGGTCAGCGGCGGCCTGTTCGTGGCGGTGCAGATGCTGGCCCGCGGCAATGCGCTCTTCGCCGATCTGGAAGCGTTCTTCGGCCGCCGGCTGCCACGGCCGGCCGCCGTGGCATTGGCCGCGCTCGCCCTGCTCTGGCCCCTGGCGCTCCCCTTCGGCCCGCTGTGGCTCGCGGTCTACTGGTCGCTCCTCCTCTGGGGGTACGGCTCGGCCAGCGAGCGCGCCGTGCTCATCGTCCTCTGGCTGCTGCTGGGAGCCTCGCCCCTCCTCGTCGACATGCAGCGGCGGTACGTGGCCGTGGAGCTGTCGCCGCCTGCCCAGGCGATGCGGAGCCTCCAGGAGCACCGCCTCTACGGCAGCCTGTTCTCCGACCTCGGGGTGCTGCGCTCGGTGCTGCCGGAGAGCATCGCCGTCAAGCACCTTCTGGCCGACGTCCACCGCTCGCTCAACCAGTGGGAGCTGGCGCGCACCCTCTACCGCCAGGTGCTGGAGAAGGAGCCTGACAATACCGCCGCTCTGATCAATCTCGGGGCCTACGCCTTCCTCAAGAGCGACTTCAACGGTGCCATCCAGAGCTTCGGGAAGGCGGCGGCGGTGGATCCCCGCAGCGCCGCCGCCCAGTACAACCTGAGCCAGGCGTACTCGGGGGCGTACATGTTCGACGAGCAGAAGGTGGCTCTCGCCAAGGCGCAGGAGATCGACGTCGCCGGGGTGAACGGCTGGATGGCCAACCAGACGCAACGCGTGGTGCCGGTGCCGGGCGGGCTCGCCCGGATTCCCGAGATCCGCCGCGAGCTCCAGGCGAGCTGGCATGGCGGCGAGGACCGCGGCGGCTCCACGTTGCTGCGCCGCGGCATCTCCCTCTTCCTCGCCCTGAGCCTCATCCTGGTGGCCGTGATCCTCCACCTGGCGCGCCGGCCGTTCGGCTATACCGACCGCGCGGGCGACGTGGTGCAGGAGGGAGCGTTCGACCGCTGGGCCCGCGTCTTCCTGCCCGGCCTGGCCTCCGCCGAGATCGGCGAGGGGGGCCGGTCCTTTCTCGCCATCCTCTTCATCACCGGCCTGCTGATGCTGCCGTTGTTCGGAACCATCGGAGTTCACATCCCTTGGAGGTATGATCCGGGCAACTGGGCGTCCTGGACTCTCGCCATCACGGGGCTTGCGCTGTTTCTCGGATTGCGGCTCCGGCGGGAGCTGCGCGACGCAGTCTAAGAGTCCGCCCGCGCAAGCGGCGCGGCTGAGGGCCTGAGCTCATGGCGGTCGAAGGTACCCTAGACCTCTTCAAGCTCCCGGAGATCCTGCAACTGATCTCCCAGCAGAAGAAGACCGGCATCCTGACCGTCCAGGGTCAGCAGGACATCGTCGCCATCTCCTTCCTCAACGGCCGCATCGTGGCCGCCGACGCCCTCAGCCAGACGCTGGAGGAGGGGCTGGCCCAGGTGCTGGTCCGGGAAGGGATGATCACCGCCTCCGACCTCCACCGGGCGGCCGGCGAGCACCAGTCCGCGGGCGGCCGGCTGATCGACGTGCTGGTGGAGCGGCGGTATCTGGAGCGGGCGCAGCTCCTCCAGGCCCTGCGTCTCCAGACCTGGAGGCTGCTCGAGCAGCTCCTGCGCTGGAACGAAGGGGACTTCAAGTTCTACAGCGGCGACGAGGTCTCCTTCGAGGAAGGCTTCCACCCGATCGCGGTCGAGGAGCTGCTGATTCACGCCACGCCGGCGACGTCGGCGGCGATGGCGGCAGCGGCGGCCCCGGCGCCGAGCCCCGCTCCGCCACCCCGGCCCGCCCCTCCGCCGCCGGCTCCCGTCGCGGTGCCCCGGACCCCGGCGCCGGCTCCCGCGGCGCCTCCCCCGGTGCCCATCGATCCCCGCTTCGCTCCTCGTCCGGCGCCCGTCGCCGCGCCGCCGCCGCTGGCGGCCGTCATTCCGCCCGCGACGTTCGGCGAGGAGACCGGCCAGTATCGCCAGATGAGGGTCGAGCCCAAGGCGGCGCCGCCCCTCGGCGTGCCGTGGGGCGGCCGGATCCTGGCCTTGCTGCTGGCTCTGCTGGCGGTGGTTTCCCTGTGGCGGGCGCCCGACAGCCTCATGGTGCCCTTCTCCTGGCAGGCGCGCGAGCGGGCGGCCCTGGCGCGGGATCAGCGCGCGGCCCTCTATCTCAAGATCGACCGTGCGGCCAAGACCTGGTTCCTGCTCAAGGGCAGCTTCCCCGACCGCCTGGAGGACCTCGTCAAGGCGGCGCTGCTCTCTCCGGCCGATCTCAAGGACCCGGAGGGACGCCCGCTGCGCTACACGGCGGGCGAGGAGAGCTACACCCTGCAACCCATGGAGGGCGGCAAGCCCGCTCCCGGAACCGAGGCCACCGAGGCGATCACCGGCAACTTCCTTCTCGATCCGGAGGTGCTCAACGTCGCCCCCGAGTCGAAGGCGGCGCCCCTGGTGCTGCTCGACTGAGGTTTCTCCTCTCCGTTCGGAATAAATCTGCGTCCAACTTTGTCAAACATGGCGTGGAGCAAATTGACGCTGCGCCACTAAGGTTCTAAGCTAGGGACCGACTCGCGGGGCGGTCCGGCGGGCAAGCCGGAGCCGGTCCTGTAGAAAATGACGAAGGAGGAGAGCGAATGAGCAAGATCATTGGTATCGACCTGGGGACGACCAACAGCGTCGTCGCCGTGATGGAAGGCGGCGAGTCGAAGGTCATTCCCAACGCGGAGGGCAACCGCACCACCCCCTCGGTGGTGGCCTTCGCGAAGAACGGCGAGCGGTTGGTGGGACAGGTCGCGAAGCGGCAGTCGGTCACCAACCCCAAGAACACCGTCTTCTCGATCAAGCGCTTCATGGGGCGCAAGTTCGACGAGGTGGGTGAAGAGATGAAGATG
>Ga0134121_10000858_pt1 | contig 31298 bp, 29 predicted proteins | sample KB301_FD_96463 | JGI IMG/M metagenome (GOLD analysis project Ga0134121, IMG submission 96463) | Terrestrial soil microbial communities without Nitrogen fertilizer from Kellogg Biological Station, Michigan, USA - KB3-0-1 | ecosystem: Environmental > Terrestrial > Soil > Unclassified ... | reverse complement strand
GTTTATCGCCCGCGCCGTGTAAGCAACGCCGCCGCTCGGCGTCACGTCTGCGCTCCCGCGCCGTAAAGCTTCACGGTTTTTGGACGAGTGCCTGTTGCCGACATGAGGACCTTGAGAAACCTTTAATTTCAAACTAGCCGAGCCCGCCATTTTCGAGGTCAATCGGGCTCCATTTCAGTGAACTCCGCGCCGCTAGTTAAGTCGTAACTTATTCTAGTAGGGGAACCTTACACTAGATGCAAGATTTTTTGCAACAGGAAAATGGCGTCTCGGGTCTGCCGGGCTTTCCGCCCCTCCCCGGCTGGCAACAGGATTCTTTCCTTCCGGCATCTGAGGACAGGTCAGTTTTCGCACTCCAACGCGCGGTAACCAGGGCTCAGACCAAGCCCACGACCCATTCATATGTTTCAAAAATCATGAAAGAACGTATCAAGATTCTTCCGCCCATTGCCGTGCTGGCCCTGTTGGCCCTCAGCGCTTTCAGTGTTATGGCCCAGTCCAGCGAGAATGGATCGATGCCTCCTGCTGAGGTGGATCGTATCATTCACGCCTTCACCGCTAAGGAAGCTGAGTTTCGCAGAGCTCTCAATAGTTACTCGTTCAAGCGTGACGCCCTGATGCAAAAAATTGGCATGGGCGGTCAGGTCACCGGCGAGTACCATCGCGTTTCAACGTTCACTTTTGACGATCAGGGAAACCGCTATGAGAAGATCAGTTTCTTCCCGATGTCGTCGATGCCTGAAGTGACCAGTGAAGACATTGAGGATCTCGGCGGCGTCGAACCCTTCGCGCTCGAGCCTTCGAAGGTAGGTAAGTACAACATTCGTTTCGCCGGCAAAGAAAAGATCGACGAGCTCAATCTTTTTATCTTCGATGTGGAACCGAAAGTCATGCCCGATCCGAAGAAGACCAAGGAGCGATTATTCAAGGGTCGCATCTGGGTCGACGATCAGGATCTGCAAATCGTTAAAACAAAAGGCAAGGGCGTTCCGGAAACAAAGAACAACAAGTTTCCAACGGTCGAGACTTATCGCGAGCACATCGATGGAAAATACTGGTTCCCGACTTACTCGTACGCCGATCAAGAATTGCTCTTCGACAATGGCGAGCCGCTGCACATCCGCATGAAAGTCCGCTACATGGACTTCACGCCGACCAGCGCCACACTCAAAGTCACTGAGATCGGCGAGAACGAAACACCGGGAAATTCAAACAGTGGTGTGGCGAAGCCGGTTGATGGTGGAGCGCTTGATACGAAAGCCGTATCGAAGCCCAAGGCCGTGCTGTCAGAAGAGGCGAAGCGATTGAAGCTTTCCGGTCGCATCACGGTGAAGGTGATTATTGACGAGAGCGGCAAGGTGGTTTCAGCACAAGCACTGAATGGTCCAGCGGCACTGCGTGAAGCGGCGGAAGCCGCAGCGCGTGAGGCGACGTTTGCACCAGTGACGCAGGATGGAATCACGGTCAGAGTCACAGGCACCCTGACTTATGATTTCCCTAAGCTGTGATTGTTTTCAGCTCTTTCGCGATTAAGGCGTGCACGTCAGCTATTAACCGATCGATATCGTCATCCGTCGTTAGACGCGCGGTATCGATCGGTTTCATAAACACCATCTCGATCGTTCCCGAGCGCGCTTCACCAGTTCCCTTACCCATCAACACATCCGAGTTTTTGATCGCAACCGGCACGACCGGCACGCCCGCTTGTCTGGCCATGTAGAACGCGCCTTTCTTGAACGGCAGCAACTCGCCCAGCTTTGCGCGCGTCCCTTCAACAAAAACAGCAAACGAAACCCCTGACTTGATCCGTTGTGCGGCAGCTTCCGTCGTACGAATCGCGCTCTCACGATTACTGCGATCGATAGCCATCACATTCACAAAACCCATACCCACACCGAGCACAGGCACTTTCAACAATTCCTTTTTCGCAAGCAAACCGATTCGTCTGCCCGTGTAGACAAACATCGCCGCGGTATCGAGGTATGAACGATGATTTGAGACAAAGACGTAAGGCTGTTTCGGATCCAGTAACTCGAGTCCTTTCACTCTCACGCGAACGCCACTGAACCGCAGCCAGTTGCGCGCGCCGAAGAGCGCCCACGGATAAACCAGATCGTGCTTATTAACGATCCACGCGAACAACAAGATGGGCGGCCCCAAAACCAGGAGCAGCGCGCCCGCGCAAAACAGCGACCACCAGTAATGCAAACGACGCATAAAACTGCGCCGCCCGTTTGTGCTAGACTTCACGATTGCCGGGCTTTCTTCCATCTTGTGAATCTTGTAAATCCTGTAATCCTGTAGTACGCGCGCTCTCGATAAAGGATCGCCGAATGACTAAACGCCTCTCATCAATCTTTTTCCTAATACTACTTCTTTCAATCACCACCGCCGCGCAATCAACCACCATCCCTTCACCAAAATCCGTCCTCGGCTTCAACCCCGGCGACGATCGCACGGTGGCAGGCTGGTCGCAGATCACAGACTACTTCGAACGACTCGACCGCGCATCCGATCGCGTCCTCGTCCAGACGCTGGGCCAATCGACTTTGAAGCGACCGCTGATCGTGGCTTTCATTAGCGCGCGTGAGAATATACTGGCTCTCCCAAAATACAAAGAGATCCAACAGCAACTCGCGGATCCACGCAAGATCACCCAGAATCTCCAGCACGACCGCCTACTCGCAAACGGCAAAGTCGTCGTCGCAATCTCCTGTTCGATTCATTCGACGGAAATCGTCGCTTCGCAAATGTCGATGCAGCTCGCTTACGAGCTCGCCACCGCGCAGGACGCAGACACGCGCGAGATCCTGCAAAACACAATCCTGATGTTGATTCCGTCACCAAATCCCGACGGCATCGATATCGTCGCGAACTGGTATCGCAAAACGCTCAACACACCGTACGAAGGAAAAGAGCCACCTGAGCTTTATCATCACTACGCCGGTCACGACGACAATCGCGACTGGTTCATGCTCAATCTGAAAGAGACGCAACTGATCACGCGCCTGTTGTGGCACGACTGGTTCCCACAGATCGTTTACGACGTGCACCAGCAATGCTCGAACGGCTCGCGCTTCTTCATACCGCCTTTTTACGATCCGCCGAATCCGAATATCTCGCCGCTGCTACTCAGGCAAGTCGGGCTCATGGGTCATAAGGTTGCCGCCGATCTGCAGGCGGCAGGATTCAAAGGCGTGCTGACGAACGCACTTTACGACACTTGGTGGCACGGCGGCTTCCGCACCGCTCCATACTTTCACAACTCGATCGGCATCCTTTCCGAGGCCGCGAGTGCTCGACTAATGTCGCCCGCGACAGTCACAACCGAGCAGCTCGCGAGATCCAGCACGCGCGGCATGCGGAACGCCACTGAGTCAAGCACGAACTTTCCCGACCCGTGGCCCGCAGGACAATGGCGCCCGCGCGACATCATGGCGATGGAGATGATCTCGGCGCGCTCGATTCTCGAGATGGCCGCGAAGTTTCGCGTCGAATACCTGCGCAACTTCTACGAGCTCGGTCGAACGAATATCGAAGATAAAGAAGGACCGCAGGCGTACCTGATTCCAGCAGGACAAGGGCGCGATGAAGCGGTCGCAAAACTGGTCGGCACCCTGGTCGATCAGGGCGTGGAAGTTTATCGCCTTGATCGAGAGCTGCATGCTCTCTTGGCAACACCAATTTTACGTAGAACGAATCCCGTCGCCGAGAAACTCGGATCGTACCGAAGATTGGCTAGTCTGACGTCTTCGCAGATGCAGGAGGTGCCTCTCGGTAGTTACATAATCTTTTTGGCCCAGCCACAACGAACCAACGTGCTGGCACTCTTCGAGCCGCAAATCTATCCAAACAGACTGACCGGACAAGGTGAGGCTGAGCGACCGTACGACGTCGCCGGCTGGACGCTGCCGTTGCAAATGGGCGTCGAAGCTCCCGTTGTCATGGGGATCAGAGAACCAGCGGGCGAGCGCAAGTTGACCTTGCTCAAAGACCCAAACGAAGTCCGCGCGGATCTGGCACTCCCGTTGAAAAACGGTGACGAGTCGCCAATTAAAAATCCCGTGAAGCAGCCGGTCCGTGTCGGGATTTATAAAGGCTGGACGAGCAACATGGACGAAGGTTGGACGCGCTACATCTTCGACACGTTCAATGTTCCTTACACTTCGGTTCGTGACACGGACATGAAACAGGGCGCGCTGAGCTCGAAGTTTGATGCGCTGATCTTTACGTCGCAGTCAGCCACACAGATCATCAACGGAAACGGTGTAGGAACGATGCCGCAGGAGTACACGGGCGGCATCACTGAAGCAGGCGTTAAGAACCTGAAAGAGTTCGTGAGCAACGGCGGGATGCTGATCTGTTTCGACAACGCGTGCGACATGGCGATCAAGGAGTTCAATCTACCGTTGAAGAACACACTTGAAGGCGTCAGGTCGTCGGAGTTTTACTGCCCGGGATCGATCGTCGCTCTCGATGTCGACAACAAAAACCCGATCGCGTCGATGCTGCCGTCGAGCGTGCCCGCATATTTCATCAACAGCTCGGCATACACGGCCGCTGCCGATGCGAATGTGCGCGTGATTGCGCGCTATGCGAAAGAGAACGTGTTGCTGAGTGGCTGGCTGCTCGGCGAGGACAAGCTGAGCGGGCAGATCGCGCTTGCTGAAGTGAATGTAGGGAAAGGTCGAATCGTTCTTTTCGGCTTCAGGCCCCAGCACCGCGGACAGGCCTGGGCGACTCTGCCGTTTATCTGGAACGCGTTATCGACGGCCGCTAATAACACATCCGAGGAATAGCGGATACTGGTATTTTTGACAGGCTTACCGGTTCAAGAGGATTGGCATAATCAATCCGTAAACCATGAAATCCTGTAATCCGGTCAAACCAACTGTGGGAGGAAGCTACCCTTTAGCCTTGCCCTGCGTCGCCTCAAAGCGCTATTCTGCTTTCGGTATTCCACGGTTTTCTCTCCCTTTTGAATCATACAAAAATCGCGAGCATCCAATGCTTCCCGACCGCATCAAAGTCGGTTCGGTGCGCCCGAACACTGGCTGGAGCCTATCATGAAAAAGTTTTCTATTTTCCTATCGCTCCTCTCCCTGGTTTCAATGACCACTATTGTGGGCTTTGGACAAACGCGTCCGCGTCGTGTTGGTGATTCATCTAGCAGTCAGCAAACAACGTCCCCGCCCGTATCCGCACCGACCAAACCACCCGTGCTCGGTGGTGCAAACTATCCAAACAATCGTCAGCCCCAAACGCAATCAGATCCGACACCGTCCGGTCCGGAAGAAGTGGATGCGGGCGACATCATTCGCATCAACTCGACGCTCATCACGATTCCTGTGAGCGTGATGGATCGCGATGGCCGCTACGTCCCGAACCTTCAGAAGGAAGAGTTTCGCGTTTGGGAAGATGGAGTCGAACAGGACGTCGCATTCTTTCAATCAGTGGACAAACCTTTTTCGGTCGTGTTGATGCTCGACACGAGCCCGTCCACGCAATTCCGACTCGAAGACATTCAGGACGCGGCAATCACTTTCGTCAACCAGCTTCGCACTGACGACAAAGTGATGGTCGTCTCATTTAACGACGACATCAAGATACTGAGCGAGTTCACTACCGATCGACGCAAGCTCGAACGGGCAATCCAGCGCGCCCGGACTGATGATGGTACGCGCCTCTACGACGCGGTCGACATGGTCATCAATCAACAACTGAGTCGCGTTCAGGGCAGGAAGGCGATCGTGCTCTTTACTGACGGCGTCGATACGACCAGTCGTCGAGCGAACTACGACACAACCGTGATGGACGCGCAGGAGCTGGATGCATTGATCTATCCGGTCCAGTACGACACGTCGCAGGATATGAACGCCGGCAATTTTCCGATCGGACGTATCGATGTGTGGGATCAGATTCTCGGTGGCATTTTTGGTGGTGGCCGGCGTGGCGGGCGCAGCGGTGGTGGCGGTGGGGGTTATCCGTCACGACGCGGCACAGGCAGAGGTGATTATGAGATCGGTGGCGAGTATCTGTTGGCGCTCGCAAACAGCACTGGTGGTCGCGAGTATCACGCTGATTCACTGCAAAATATGTCGTATGCGTTCGCGAACGTTGCTGAAGAGTTGAGACGGCAATACAGCATCGGCTACTACCCGAAACGTCCGCCTCAACCCGGCCAGCGGCGTCAGATCAGAGTGCGCGCGCGCCAGCCGAACCTCGCCGTTCGTTCACGCGATAGCTACATCTTCAACCCGTCAAGCGGCGCTGCGGTTTCAGACAATGCGGATCCGACTCATCCACCCGTCTTGAAGAAACAGACTTACTGAACCACAGATAACACGGATTTTAAATCGGATTTTTAATCAGTGTTCTCCGTGGTTCCGAAACTACGACTGGCAGACGCACGGTCAATACAGCGCCACCCTGTTCACGATTTGCAGCCGAAACCGTTCCACCGTGAAGCTCAACGAGGTGCCTCACGATCGCCAGTCCCAATCCAAGCCCCCCATGCTTGCGCGTGCTCGATCCATCGGCCTGAGTGAACCGCTCGAATATCCTCGGCAGAAACTCCGCCGGCACACCGGGACCGCTATCTTCGATTCTGATCTCCGCGAGCGATCCATGTTGCTCCAGATATAGATCAACTGTTCCACCGGCAGGCGTAAACTTCACCGCATTCGCTAGCAAGTTCCAAAGCACCTGCTGTAGTCGCTCGCTGTCGGCGCGTACGATCGAATCGGGCGCCTCGATGTGCGTTGAGATCCTGATTTCCTTCGCTTCCGCAGCGGGTCGCACCGCATCGATCGCGGCGTGAATGATTAGCAACAGATCAACAGGTTGCGTATTGATGCGCAGCTTGCCGGTGATGATGCGCGACACGTCGAGCAGGTCTTCGATGATCTGTCGTTGCGCTGCTGCGTTGCGCTCGATTACTTCGACAGCGTGCGCCGTGCCATCAGCATCCAGTTGACCAGAACGAAGTAATCGCGACCATCCTACGACTGCATTCAGCGGCGTTCGCAACTCGTGCGAGACCGTCGCCAGAAACTCTTCTTTCAACCGGCTCGCTTCTTCAGCTTGTTGCCGCGCGTGACTCTCGCGCTCGAGCAATTCGGCGCGTTCGATCTCCGCCTTTACTGCAGCCGTGATGTCCATCGTTACACCGCGCATCCCTACCGGGCCACTCTCGTTGCAAACAACGACGGAATGCGCCTCCACCCACACCTCGTGCCCGTCTTTGTGCAGCAAACGAAAACGGCTTGAGCCACCTTTTCCGGAAGCATAGATGGCTGCTGTTTCAGCCGCCATCCGTTCACGATCTTCAGGATGAACAACAGTGAGACCGAATCCTGGGGTTCCAAGCCATTCTTCTGCGCTGTATCCGAGCATCTTCTCGATGTAACTGCTGATAAAGTCAACCCGCCGCTCGGTTGTGCCGGGCTTTCCCCATGCTTCCCAAACGATGCCGGGCACATGCTGAACGATGTCTTCCACGCGACGACGATGAAGCTCTAGTTCCGATCCGAGTCTGCGTCGTTCTGAAGTCACGGCTGCGACGAGGAGCGTCATCAACGAGCTTGTGCCGACGAACGAGATCAAAAGTAATAACGTCACGTTCCGGCTTGGTTGTGTGAACGGACCATACCCGTGCCGCACGCCCCATATTGCGACGACCGTTATCAACACGATCGCGCTCGTCACGATTCGTTGATCGAAACGCACTGCGGCCCAAAGCAAACACGGTAGACACAGGTAAGCAAGCGGATATGTTTTGACCGGTCCCGGAAACCATCCCGCGAAAACAATCAACGAGACAATCAACAACAGCACAAACAAGCTCGCGATCTCGGGCACGTCTTCGCGAGCGATGCGGCGCGAAAAGCTCCACGAAAGCATGAGCGGCGCAAAGATGAGTGCGCCGAAGCCGTCACCCATCCACCACGTCAACCAAAGCGAAGTGAAATCGTTCCATTGTCTGGGGTCACCGAAACAGACACTCAGACTTCCAATCGTCGCGCTAACAAGCGGCGCAAGCACCGCCGCGTAAACAACAAACGTGAGCACTTCGCCGACGGTCTCGAACGAGTTTCGCCGGCGTTTCGATCTACGCAATAGAAACCACGCGACCAGCGCCTCGAGCGTGTTTCCCGTGGCGATGCCAAACGCGAAAGGGATTGGTAGATTAGTGGGCAGATTCGCTGCGAATGCACCTATAAAAATACCGGGCAGAACACGCGGCCCAAAGATCAGCACCGAAGCGATGGCGATGCCCGTCGGCGGCCAAACTGGCGTGACGTTTTCATGAAGTGAGGCAAGCGAAAGCCCAAGCTCCGCGCCAACAAAGTAGATGACGGCGACGAACAAACAAAGACCAATCGTCGGGAGCGTGCTGCGTTTCATTTCCGGAGAAAGTCTATCAAGAAACTGTTGAAGGGTCAGGTTTTTACCTATTGCCGGAATTGTTAGACCAGCGTATAAGACATCCGACGCTCGGCATACCTCCCAGCCAGCACGAGCTACCTCCCATTCATTAGTTGTACGCCTCCCAAACTGAAGCTCTTGCTCCCGCAAGTTAAAGAAGGAGCGTTTCTATGAAAAGAATCGGTCTTGTACTTGGTCTCGCTCTAAGTGCTGCTTTGTCGCTGTGCACACTGTCGGTGCTAATCAGACCGGTGTTCGCACAGTCATGCTCAGCGAAGTGCGCCGGTGGTGGTCAAGTTACCTGCTACGGACATAGTTGCACAGCGAAGGACGGCGAAGGCTGTAGATCGTACGACCAGAACGGCACGTTGATTATTGGCATTCCCTGTAATGGAGAAATGGAGTTGCAATGAAGAAGACTGCGATTGTGTCTACATTGGTAATCTGCGCCGGTTTATTCGTAGCCACTCTGATTGTCCTGATCAAACCGTTAACAGTTTATGCCGCTACTTGCACGGCGCAGTGTCAGACAGGCTCAGTGAGTTGCACGGGCGATGAATGCTCGGCAACAGACGGAGTTGGTTGCAAATACACATCGGGCGGAAAAGTTCGCGAAAAGAAATGTGATGTCGCGGAAGAACTGATTCTTGAGTAATACCAGATTATTCATGGCTAGATATTGGTGCGCGTTTGTGCTGCTGCTAATGATGGGACAAGTCTGTCTTGCTCAAAACACTCAAGACGAAACCTCGTTCGCAAAGCAAAGAGCAACAGAACTGATTGCGGATCTGCCAGCTCAAATCAAAAAAGTTGACGATGCGACAGTAAGGGTCTTTTTACAGCTTCGGCTTGCTACGTTCCACTGGTCTGAGCTATCCGAAAACTCCCGCGATCGGGCTCGCGAACTGACGCTGAGCGGTTTGCAGGACTTGGATAAGAACCGATCCGACTTGCTGCCGCTGTATGGAAACTCATTTCGCGAAGACCTGCTCGCGTTGCTTGAAGTGCATGCGCCTGATTTGGCTGCGCGGTATAGAACTGGCGGCGATACTACTGAAAAGGTGACACCCGGAGACCCTTATGATGTTGCGCTTTCGATGTTACGCACTAAGGGTCAAGCAGCACTCGCGGTTCAGACGTTCACTCGTGCTCTCAATGGCGGTGAAGCCCCGACAATGGCGATCACCTTTTTTCTGAGTGAGCTACAAAGACAACAACCCTCGCTCATGCCGCAGATCCTTTCAGACATCTTGTCAGCGCAAGAACGACGACCAGAAACGTTGTCCGTCGAAATGTTGTTCTGGCTGGTGGATCCCTACATATGGCGGAACGATCGCGAAGACATAAAGCGTCGCTTCGTCTCGGCTGTAGTTGCGGCTACGGCAGATAGCTACCAATGGTCGGACAGAGGACGATTGTCGGAGGCGTTTAACCTGTTGCGGGTGACGGTTCCGCTAATACAGAAACTTCTTCCCGGGATGTACCCACAGGCAGCTGCCCAGCTCGCAACTGTGAGGGCGCGTTTGCCGAACGAAACGGTCGAAAGCTCAGCTATCCGGGAACGGATCAGGCAGAGTGAAGACAGGCTGAACCAGATAATCACAGAGGCTAATTCAGCATCGAGCGCGTCTGTCAAAAATGATCTACTCATACAAGCTGCCCAAGTCGCATTTACTGAAAAGAAACCGCAACTCGCATTTGACCTCGCTATGTCAGTCTCCACTGACGATAACAACAAGGATTGGCGACAACAATTTCTGAGCGAGTTGGTTAAAGGCGCGGTTGAGAATAAGGATGCCAAGTTGGGTCTTACCATTGCGTCGAAAATCGAAATGCCTTTGGCACGTGCCGAAGCCTTGCAGAGATTGGCGTTGCTGTTCTTCAACCTGAAAGATCTTTGGAAAGCCAAAGAGTTGCTGGTTGATAGCTTGAAGCTAGTCAGAGGTTCAGATAACACGCCCGAAAAAGCAATCGCCTTTCTAAGGAGTCTCAGAGTCATCGCTCGGATCGATCAGGCGATGGTTCCTGATGTTGCTGAGGAATCGATAAAGACACTCAATGCTCTTCAATTTGAGCCAAACTCAAGAGCCTTGATGGAAGTTGTATGGAACACGATGCCGAGCTTCGAAGCTTTAGTGCAATGGGATGAACTTGGAGCATTGAATTTTGTCGAGAAGATTCAACGCATTGAGTTGAGGACGGTGGCGAGTTTTGGCGCTGCGAAGGGAATCCTAACCACAGCTAACGCCAAAGAGGCTTTGCCAAAGAAACATGCGACGAAATCATGAGCTCCACCAGTGCGCAGTCTAAATACTACTCCCTGGCCCTGTGGGGAATGGTTATCATTCTGGCTGTATCAAACAGTCTTCTGTTGAGACAAAACTTACAACTGCGCAACCTGTTGAAGAAGTTCGAACCAGATCGGCTCAAACCGGGTGACAAATTAGAATCATTTTCTGCCTCAGGCCTTAATGGTGAGACTGTAGCGATAGATTTTGCGAGTGGTGGTCCAAGACGCGTTTTAATGTTTCTCTCACCCAACTGTCCTTACTGTCGTGAGCAGTTCAGTTACTGGAAAAAGATCATCGACAGCGCGCCCGCTAAAGGTTTCCAAGTCGTGGCAGTAGCAATGAGCTCCGAAGACAGATCAAACCTGGCAGCATATTTAAAGTCTATGGGCTGCCCAACCCGCTCCAAAACCTTTAGCGTCGCTCTCATACCCGAGGAAGTAAGACAGAAGTACAAGTTCACCACCACACCAACAACGCTGGTAATCTCCAGCGATGGCAAAGCAGACGCCGTTTGGACCGGACTCTTGAAACCGTCTGACGTGGAAGCCGCCAATGCAATCCTGAGCCTTTAACAGCCCGCCGCTTTCGACGCAACAACGCCAAAATTCGTTGACATGCCCGTAACCTGTTTCGTACCCTCGATGGTGGCCGTCAACCTCGCGGCCCTCAATCAACTAACCTGCTAACTCTCACTCGGCTGCCATCTCAACGCTGGCTGCTGCTTCCCACAAGGAGATTCGAAATGTCTACGATCGAGAAACTGCGCAGCATCACGGGGCTATTCTCTGAATGTCCAGACTGCGGAAAAAACCTTGCCTTACGTAAGGCAAACCTTTTTGATGCTACGAAGCCGTTACCCAAAATCGCAATCAAATATCTTAAAAAGCAGCGGACCGAAATTGCCTGTGAGTTCAAAGCGATTCAACGAGAGCGCGTAGAACTCACACGCCGCTCCTTTACCGGCGCTGAGGCTAGCGGCTTTGGTCAAATTGTAGAGATGCTGAGTCCCTCATTGCCTGGATTTCCTCTCTCCTCCTCAGATTGCCGGGCACTATTCAAACCAATCGATTATGTCGGCTTCAAGGGTCTCAGTATCACCGGAGAAGTGGAGGCATTGGTCTTTATTGACGTTAAGTCTGGTAATAACCACTTGACACCACCACAGCGTCAAATCAAGCGTGCAGTGGAGCAAGGTCGCGTAAAGTTTATAGCCGGGGATCATCAGTTGGCCGGGAGTGAGAAAAATGAATCTTGTTAACGTCTATCGCGACTTCAAGCGCATTTACGGATTTTGTCCGTGTTGTCAGAAACTGTTTCGCCTTAGTGATACCACTTTGTTCACGCAACAGGCTCCGCCTCGCACGGATTTCGACCGGTTGGATATGGAGTGGAAGAAAGTTGAGGATGAGCGTAGCCGTCTCGAAGATCAGCGTGACACATTGAAAGAGAAGGCGTGCAAGGCAGGAAAGGCCGCGCTTCAGAAGCGCCTACGGCTCTTCCAGCCGTTTTTTTCAAGACAGCGCATCCATGTGAAGGATGTGAGAGTGCTGTTTGATCCGGTGGACTATCTGGCCTTTCGCGGTCTCGGTGACGGAGACTGCAAAGAACTGATGTTTATCGATCGAGAGCCGAATTCTGATAGCCAAGAGCGTCTGCACAAATCAATGCAACGTGCGATTGACCGCGGGAACCTGGAGTGGAAAACAATCCGCATCGCGGATGATGGCACGATCAAAGTGAAGTGAATACCCTGTCCAAATAAAAAAGCGCGGCGGTTTTTGCCGTCCGCCGCGCCAACTATACCCACAGGAGGAAAGGGGTATTCAACGCCGAAATTATAGTGGATCTGAGGGTGGGTGGCAATGTGCGTTTCCGCACCAACTCGCCCTCCGCAGAGACATAAAAAGCAAGGTTCTTTACGCCTTTGCGTGCGAGACTTTCCAGATTATGTGATAAGCTTTGGCCTCCCCAAGTAGTCAACGATTTAACCGCTTGCACCCGCTCTTGAGCATACGCTCCCCTGTTCTCGCGTGTGAACGTAACTGCTAAGCCGGAGGGGCTTATGGCAACGCGCGACATAATAGTTATCGGAGCTTCCGCAGGTGGCGTGCAGGCACTATCAGCACTCGTTGCCGACCTGCCACCCAACTTGCCTGCTGCTGTTTTTATTGTCCTTCATATCTCAGCCAACGTTCCCAGCCTGTTACCCGACATACTCGGACGCGAATGCAAGCTGGTGGTTACTCATGCCATCGATGGCGAATCGATAATGCACCAGCGCGTGTATGTGGCGCCTCCCGATCAACATCTGATCATTGAAGACGGACGCGTGAGATTGGTGCACGGTCCAAAAGAAAACCTGCACCGCCCCTCGATCGACGCGCTCTTCCGTTCTGCGGCGCGCTGGGGAGGCCCGCGTGTGATCGGTGTAGTACTTACAGGAGCGCTAGACGATGGCAAAGTTGGAATGCGAGCCGTGCAACAACGCGGCGGGATCACGATAGTGCAGGATCCTCTGGAAGCCCCGTTCCCCAGCATGCCGATGAGTGTGATGCGGGATATTCGGGTGGATTACTCACTACCGCTACGTGAGATTCCACCTCTGCTGGACAGATTGTCGCGTGAGGTGGCACACGAGGAAGAGAGGTATCCCGTGCCGGACGACGTCGAGATTGAATCGAGAATCGCGGAACAACAAATGGAAAGCGACGAGCTTATTGCCAGTGTCGAGCGGCTCGGGAAAATATCGAAGCTCACGTGTCCCGATTGTCACGGTGCTCTCTGGGAAATAAACGACGAAGACATACTACGTTACCGCTGTCACGTGGGTCATGCTTTTACCTCGGAGGCGTTGAACGAAGGGCAAACAGACATGCTGGAGGTGGCGCTCTGGTCTGCCGTCCGCGCTCTTGAAGAGCAAATGATGTTGGCCCAGCGCATTGTCGTACGAGCACGTAAAGCAAACCACGAGCGTGCCGCGATCATGTTTGAAAGACGCGCACGTGAAGCCGAGCACCACAGCGGCGTGCTCCGGCAACTGTTGCTGAGCGGTGAAAAAGGTGCTATAGGCGAACCGGTTTTACAAAGCGAAGACTAAAATAAAATTTGAATTCATTCTATGGATGACAATTTAGAAACTGGTAAAGACGATCTCGTAGTCGTTGGCTCCTCAGCGGGGGGCGTGGGCGCGCTCTCCACTCTTGTAAGCACACTCAACAAATCATTTCCCGCACCGATCGTGATTGCGCAGCACCTCGACCCGCAACGTCCCAGCCACCTCGGATCAATTCTCGAGCGTCGCAGCACGCTGCCGATAGTGGTCGTCAGCGAGCACGGGCAAACTAAACTCGAGGGCGGTAAGGTTTACGTCGTACCTTCTAACAGGCACGTGAGAATCAGTGACGGCCACGTCTATCTCGAAGGCGATCACAACAACAGGCCAAAACCATCCGTCGATCTGTTGCTGTCGAGTGCCGCCAGATCTTATGGCGAGCATCTCATCGCGGTGATTCTCACCGGCTCCGGTTCCGACGGCGCCGCCGGAGCAGTCGATGTTAAGGTCTCAGGCGGAGTCGTAATCATTCAAAACCCGCAAACCGCCGCATACCCGTCCATGCCGTTGTCGTTACCGCCGACAGCAGTTGATCACGTACTCGAGATCGAACAAATCGGTCCACTGCTTTATGACTTACTGAAGGGTGTGAGCCTCCCGGCGCCTACCGAGCAGCCGGACGACCCACTCCGTGATTTGCTGGCCCAGGTGAGCACGCAGACAAACATCGATTTTCGCAACTATAAATCATCCACCATCCTGCGCCGGATTGGCCGTCGAATGGTAGTCACTCACAACGCCAGCCTCAAGGATTACGCGGATTATCTTCGCACTCATTCCGATGAAATATCAGAACTGGTTAAAGCTTTTTTGATCAAGGTTACCGGCTTTTTTCGCGATCCCGAGGCTTTCGAGTTTCTGCGCTCAACGATTATTCCGGAATTGATCGATCGCTCAAAATCCAACGGTCGCACACTGCGATTCTGGTCAGCCGGCTGCGCTACGGGTGAAGAAGCATATTCGTTGGCCCTGCTGCTCGCGGATCAACTCGGGCCGGATTTTCCTGAGTGGAATATAAAGATTTTCGCTACAGATCTTGCCGGCGATGCCGTCGCTTTTGCGCGTCGCGGACTGTACCCTGAAAACGTTCTCAATGATTTACCGGACGATTACCGCGACCGTTTCTTTGAACGTGTCGATCATGGCTACCGCATTTCGAAAACACTCCGGCAGGTGGTTGTTTTTGGACAACAAGACATCAGCCGCGGCGTTCCTTTCCCGCGCATCGATCTGGTGACGTGCCGAAATCTTCTAATCTACCTGAAGTCTGACCTGCAACAGACGGTGCTCGATCTTTTCGCGTATTCGTTGCACCGGTCGCGTGGTTATCTGTTTCTCGGTAAAGCTGAAACCGCGCGACCTACCAAGGCGATGTTCGAGCTCGTTAATAAAAAGTGGAAGATCTATCGATGTGTGAATGGATCGGCGGCTTTTCCATTAAACGACGGCTCAATACATTCCAGCGCCGGCAATAAAACATGGCGTGAACAACGTCGCCGGCCAATTCCTCCGGCTATGTCCGGGTCGCTGGCTAATACGCACACAGAATTAGAGATCCAACATTTGCGGCGTATCAACGAAACCATGCTGCGCTACACGAACGTCGCTGTCGTGCTCATCGATCGCCAGTATCGAATTCTGACGATCAATGCGACCGCACGTCGCCTGCTCGGGGTGCGCGAGGTCGGCTACGACCAGGACTTCCTGCATACCGTGCGCGGATTGCCTTACCAGGAAATGCGTCGTGCAATCGATACCTGCTTCCGCGAACACTCGAGTGCGAACCTTCCTGAGGTCGAGCTTGATCAATCGTCAGAGGGATCGGGGCGGTATGTGAGTTTTACGATCATGCAGATGCAGGTTGAGCAGGGCGCGCCCGAACTCGCCGTGATTACGGTTATGGACGTAACCGACCAGGTGCAAGTCAAAAAACGTCTCGAGGCCGCGCAGCGAGAGCACGCACAACTGGTTTCCGAGCTCAGCGCCGCAAATAAACGCTTCGGCACCATGAATAAAGAGCTTCAGGACGCCAACGAAGAGTTGCAGGCAGCGAATGAAGAGCTGATGTTGACGCAGGAAGAATTACAGGCGACGAACGAAGAGTTTGAAGCTACGAATGAAGAGTTGCAGGCTACCAATGAAGAGCTCGAAACAAATAACGAAGAGCTTCAGGCGACTAATGAAGAGCTCCAAACTACCAATGATGAGTTAACCGCCAGGACGGCGGAGCTGCAGGAGTTAACCAAGCAACACCGGCTCGAGCAATTGCAACTTGCGTCGGTGCTCGAGAGATATCCTCATTACATTATGGTGTTGCTTGCAGAAGACCTGAGCATCCAGTCCGTCAGTCCCAACTACAAGCAATTGCTGCACGGGCGTGACGTTAATGGGTTGCCGATGAACGATGTCTTTATCGGAAAACAAGTGGACAGTTTGGTGAAGACACTAAAAACCGCAGCCAGGGAATCGCAGACACTTAACACTGGTCCGATTCTAGCAGGTGTCGATGGTGACAATCCCGACAACGTACGGTTTTTACATACGGTAGTGCCTATCAGCGACGCTACCGGCTCAACTGTTACTCGTTTGTTCCTGTATAGCGAAAAGGTCGAGTAGAGTTAGACAGACCTGGGCTGTGGAACAAATCTCCACTCATTCTTCATGACGTTGTAGCATTCGCAAACAGTGCGCTCCAGCACTTCGCGATTGGTGATGTGTAGCTGCCCGCGCCGGTATTCAATCGCTTTCATTGTTTGCAGCAAACCGGCCGCAACGGTGATTCCCGCACGACGAGCACCAACCCTCGAAGCAATCATCTCCTGCGTGAGATTGAGATTGTTTCCACCGACACGATCGTGAATCATGAGCAGCCAGCAGCAAAGCCGTTCCATGATCGTGTGCCTTGTATTGCACACACAGCGCTGCGAGACCTGCGTGATCAATAGCCGGTAGCACTTGAGCAAGGCTTTGAGGGCAACTTCATTTTGGACCAGCAACTTATCTAACAACCTCGAGTCGAGCTGGACGGCATGGCCTGGCACTGTGATCCAAACCCACTGCCTTGATAGACCACTTCCGAGAATCGTAGAGATACCTACAACACTCTCACAGCCCACCATCGCTGTTTCGATGGTGGTCCCGTCTTCCATGATCGCGAGGCCCGAAGCCACGGAATCAAGCGGAAAGTACAGGAACTCGATCTTGTCTCCCTGTTCGTAGAGAACCTGATTGACGCTGAGGGGCACCACTCGCATCTCCTGGAGGAGGTCAGGCCCGATGCCCGGCAGAGCGAGCAGGTCTTTGAGCAGCTCGTTCTTCGAGGCGATGTTTGTAGTAAGCAGATCTTTCCTGTCTGATAATAAAGGCTGAAAGGATTGAAAGATGGTACTCATCCCGCACGCTCCAATTCCGCACGTATTCGAGGACTCGGATGAAAGCGAAAGGGGGTAAAGGGAACTTAAACGAGAACACATTTTACGCTCTTTGTTCGCGGACGTACAGTGTGGAAAAATTTAAACATGTCCCGCTGTTACAAGGGTTTGTGCACTCAGGGATTCCCTGACGAACACTGTCCGAGAGCGTACTGACAGCGAACACTCAAGAGCCTAGAGTCCTCGCACACAACAAGCAGGGTGGCCGTGCCGGTATATCCTTCCCGACTGACCTTGAGAAATATATATCGGCCCGGCCTTTTTCAATCGCCTGTTTGCTTGTGACACCCAGTCATTTCCCGTGAACAACAGAGAGAGTAGTCGTTCATAGCAGGTAGTGGGCTATGCACAGTCAAAATACCCCTCGTGTCCTCTACATCGAGGATCATGAAGATACGCGCGAGCTGGTTACGCTCGTGCTTGAGCAGAAGCGCTATGAGGTTGTGACGGGGTCAACGATCCAGAGCGGAGTGGCACTCGCGTGCTCGCAACACTTTGATCTTTATTTGTTGGACTCCTGGCTGCCGGATGGATCAGGTCTGGAGCTTTGCAGGCTGATACGTGAGTTTGATCAAACGACGCCGATACTTTTTTACTCTGCCGCAGCATACGAGATCGATCGGGTCGAGGCGATCAAATCTGGTGCGCAGGCGTACCTCATCAAGCCCAGCCACCCGTCCGAGCTTTGCAGTCTCGTTACGTCACTGATCGACTCGCACCGCCGTTGCCGCGCTGTCGTTTAAAACATTTCACGCAAAGGCGCAAAGAAACGCAAAGACGCAAAGGCGGTCAAATGGTTCGGGCACGGCTTTGCGTCTTTGCGTGTTCTTTGCGCCTTTGCGTGAAAAATTAATTAGAGCTTTCGGGTATGAGTTCTTCGCGGGGTTCGGCTGGCCAGATACTCCACAGGAATAAGCCCGACAACCACAACACCACTGCCGTAACCAGCGTCAACACCAGCCAGAACATCCAGTACGACGCAAAGGTACGTTCCCATCCGGGTTGTACAGCGTGGGCGAGGTTCACGTTTAGCGCTGCCGGCGTTACGAAACGCGACGCGAGTTGGACCACGAGGTACCACCCGAACGCCCAACGCCACGCAGAGCGATCCATGCGCACTCTGCTCAGCGCGATCATTGCCACCGCCAGCCCGCCGACGTGCGCGAGAGTCGAAGTAAAAAACACACCCCAAGCGAGCACCACGTAGAGTAACCAAACCAACAAGCCCGGTATCATCCAGATCGCGGAGAGCCGGATCACGAGGGGCTTTTCGAGAAACAGCCCCATGGCAAGCAAGAGGTTGCCGACGTTGCACATCCAAAGCAGGTGCCCGAGCTCGTTGATCCTCAAGTAGTGCTCGAACTGCGCACTGAAGAAGAGCAGCGGGAGTATGCCGAGCAAACGAAGCTTTGTGCGGGGAGAAAGATTCATGCTTTCGGGCTTAAGAATAACAGCTATCGGAAAAAAACACCGCGTGCGCTTTCGCCCATCGGCGGCTTTGTGGTAAGAATCCTCCGCTGAAGTATTTGCGTATGAGCACGCTGGAAGACCTCCTCAACAAATCAATACCAGAACTGAGCGACATCTTTGTGCGGCGTCGGCGGCGCGTACCTAAAGGCTTACTTGAAGCCTTGGAAGTCGATCGGCGGCAGGGTGCGCATCAACTCGCCAAACGCATTCGTGAACGTTACCGGGAGAATCGCTCTGAAGGCCAGCGATTACACTTTCTGCTGCGATTCGAACTCGAGCTCTGGTCGCAAGGTTATGGAATGGTCGCGGGCGTGGACGAAGCCGGGATGGCGCCGCTCGCAGGACCGGTCGTCGCCGGCGCTGTCGTACTGCCGCAGAACTACAAGCTTCGCGGTCTGAACGACTCGAAGAAAATCCTCGACCCTGAGAAACGAGATGAACTCGCGCAACAGATCAAACAGGATGCGATCTGCTGGGCAGCCGGAATTGCAGAGGTCGAGGAGATCGACAAGATCAACATCTACCACGCCGGATTGCTCGCGATGCAGCGAGCGGTGCAGGGTTTAAGCTCATCACCTGACTTCATCCTCGTCGATGCACGAAAGATCCCAAACTGCCAGACGCCTCAACGCGGCATCATCCGTGGCGACGCGCTCTCCGCGAGTATCGCAGCTGCGTCGATCATCGCGAAGACCACACGCGATGCGCTCATGCGCGAGTTGGACCAGGTCTATTCCGGGTACGGGCTCGCAACGCACAAGGGTTATCCAACACCTGAGCACTGTCAGGCGCTGAAGACTCTCGGAGCGTTGCCGATCCATCGTCGCAGTTTTGCGCGCGTGCGAGAAGCGCTGGGCCTGGATCCGGTTCAGACGGAGCTGTTCGCGGCTGAAGAGGAAATAGCAATGGAAACCTCTGCGTAACCTCTGCGACCTCTGCGTCTCTGCGGTGATCATTCACTTTCACCGCAGAGACGCAGAGGTCGCAGAGGTTACGCAGAGAATCTTCACCTTTCCACTACACTTAAAGAAACACTTTAGTGTTTACTTGAAGTGATGGCCTCGTTAACCGAATACAAGAAGAAACGGAAGTTTGATAAGACTCCCGAGCCTGGGCCGGAGAAGAAGCGCACTCGCACCGGTCGCATGTTCGTGATCCAGAAGCATCGCGCTACTCAACTGCATTACGACTTTCGTCTCGAAGTCGACGGCGTGCTCAAGTCGTGGGCAGTCCCGAAAGGACCATCACTCGATCCAAAAGTGAAGCGACTCGCGATGCAGGTCGAGGACCATCCGGTCGACTACGCGAAGTTTGAAGGCGTGATACCGGAAGGCGAGTACGGCGGTGGCACGGTGATGGTGTGGGATTACGGAACGTACAAGCCGGAAGAGACTGACGATCCAGAAGCAGCGCTGCGCAAAGGCGATTTCAAGTTCACGCTCAATGGCGAGAAGTTAAAAGGGTCGTGGGTGCTTGTGCGTACGCGCAATCGACAGTGGCTGCTGATCAAGCATCGCGATTACTACACGACTGAAGAAGAAGTGACAGAGCTCGCGCCCGTCTCGATCCTCACACGCCGCTCGTTGGCTGAGATTGCAGAAGATGAAGGCGGGAACGTTGCGAAAGCCGCGACGGGCGATCCAAAGAAGATCCCGAAACGCACCGGTGTTAAGCGAAGGAAGAAAGGCGCCCGCGCAAAAGTGTGGCACAGCAACAGAGCGAGCTAGTACACAAAAGGCACAAAAAGCACAAAAGAGAAATTAAATAAGGCCGCGGTAAGAGAGATGGCCGTCGATGATTCGGGCGACGGGTGTGTATGGATGTTCTTCGATCTTTTTCTCGTCGAGGATGTGAAGGACGGTGTGGCCGAGCGCTTTCAAATAGTCGGCGAGCAGGCTGCGGTGACAACGCCACCATACGGCTTCAGCACACATCACAGCGACACGCCTATCACGCGCGAGTTCAAGTAAATCTTCAACTCCCTTTCGGAACACTTCCGTTTCCATGTGATCGGCATAACCACGAAACTGCGCATTACGCCAGGCTGTGTTATGCGAATCTGCACGCGGCGCTCGTCGTCCTCCTAATCGCGGCTCGTGCCAGTACTCAATCCCTGCCTGCGCCAGCGATTCACTCAACGCTGCTCGATTGAACTGCGGATAACGTCGCGATCCCGGAAAGCTTCGCACATCAACCAGCACTTCAACTCCATGCGCCTTGAGTATCTCCACAAACTCTTCCCCACCGCGCGTCGAATGCCCAACTGTAAAAACGGTAATCATAAACCTTAACTGTAGGCCCGCCGACCCTTAAAGATACGCCTCAAGTTTAAATCTCCCTTTCGCTTCGTTGAGAGGCTTCCATAAGTCTCCGAGCTTGCGCACACGCGCAGGCACGTTATCAATTCGAAAGTCTTCAATCGCGATCCCACGTTCGAGTTCTTTCCATGTCACTGGTGTCGAGACGGTCGGCAGCTTGTTCGGCCTCACTGAATAGACAGAAGCCAGCGTGCGTCCCCACGCATTCTGATTGTAGTCAACGAGCACTCTTCCCTTCGGCCGCTTCGAAATCTGGTAGACAGCCGTCAACAACTTCGGCGCCGAAGACGCGACCGCGTACGCAAACTCTTTCGCAAATGTCCACACCTGCTTCTGCGTTGGCCCACGCTTGATCGGAATGTAAATATGAATTCCTTTCGAGCCGGTGGTCTTCACGAAGCTCGGTATCTTCAGCGAATCAAGCCCCAGTTTCAGAAACAACGCCGCTTCACAGACTTTCTCAAACGTCGCATTCGGCACCGGATCGAGATCGAAATGCACATAATCAGGCCGATCGACGTCGTCACACTTCGCATACCACTGGTTAAGATCGATGCAACCAAGATTGATCACCCACATCAACGCCGCGACATCCTGAATCATCGGAAAGTTAATGATGTTCCCTGACTCGTGCTCGATGTTGCAGATCTCAATCCAATCAGGCCGCGGCGACGGCGCGCGCTTCATGAAGAAGAATTCGCCCGCCGCGCCGTTTGGATAGCGCTTCATCACCATCGCGCGATCGAAGACGTGAGGGAGGAGCACAGGCGCGACGTCGAGGTAATACTGGATCAGATCTAGTTTGGTGACGCCGAGCTTCGGCCAGAAGAGCTTGTTGAGGTTCGTGAGCCGAACGACACGATCCTCGAACTGAACGTCGAGACTTTTCTTATCTCTGGGGAGCTTGATTTGTGGAACTGCGGACTTGCGGCGCTTTTGAGAAGTTCGTTCAACTGTCGCTGGGTGGTAATCGCGCGTCGGAAATTCAAAAGGCATTAGTTAAAGTAAAACGTTAGAAGTAAATCCTACGAAAATCCATGGCTAAATAACTGTCCCATCAGCAATCACCGCATTCTTCGGCACGATGATGATGCTGTCGCGGATGAAGTACGAGCCACCTTGTCCATCAACCTCGACCACGCCGCTCTCATTCAGCAGCCGCGCGTTCTTCCCGATGCGCGCATTCTTGTCGATGATGGCTTTCTTAATTACAGTTCCCTCACCTATCCCGACGCGCGGCAGGCCCCTACTCAAATCCAGCCGCATGTCCTCAAACGTTTGGTAGTAATCGTTACCCATCAAAATCGACGACTCGACTTGCACGCCCTTCGAAATCCGGCTGCGCAAACCGATGACGGAGTTCGTTAACTTCGCACCGTTGACGATGCAGCCGTCGCTGATGATCGAATCGTTGATCTCAGTCTCTTCGATCTTCGACGGCGGCAGGTAACGCGCGCGCGTGAACACCGGCGCTTCCGCGTCAAACAAATTGAACTTCGGAATCTTGCTCGTCAGGTCGAGATTCGCACGATAGAACGCGCCGATCGTTCCGATGTCTTCCCAGTATCCGTCAAACATGAACGCCTGCACGTGACGCGATTTAATCGCAGCGGGAATGATGTGCTTGCCGAAATCCATCCCGGCTGGATCCTCTGCGAGCAGTCGCTCCAACTGCTCGTACTGGAAAACATAGATCCCCATCGACGCGAGATAAGGGCGTCGCTGTGCTTCGTTCGCGTCAAGACCGAGCTGCGTGGTGTCGACCTGCATTGAAAGCAACTCCTCACCTTTCGGCTTTTCTTTAAACTCGATGATCCGTCCCGTCTCATCAGTCTTCAGCAAACCAAACTCACTCGCCGGACGCGGCTCGCACGGAATCACCGATACCGTGACGTCAGCGTTCGTTTGCCGGTGACGTTCGAGAAACTGTCGATAGTCCATGTGATAGAGATGGTCGCCGGAGAGAATCAACAACGTGTCGATGCCCCAGTCGCGAATGTGCGGCAAGACTTGTCTGACGGCGTCGGCAGTGCCCTGGTACCAGTGCGGGCTTTCGGGCGTCTGCTCAGCAGCGAGTATCTCGACGAAGCCGTCCGAGAGATTCGAGAAGCGATACGTCTGGGCGATGTGACGATTGAGCGACGCAGAGTTGTATTGCGTCAGCACGAACGTGCGCAGGATGTCGGAGTTGATGCAATTTGAAAGCGCGATGTCGACGAGGCGATATTTGCCGCCGAGTGGTACGGCCGGCTTCGATCGCTGTTGCGTGAGTGGAAAGAGACGATTACCGGCGCCTCCGCCGAGAATCACTGCCAGGAGCTTCGGGTTTGCCGGCATCGATCACCGTCCTAGTAAGCGGAAGACTTTGCTGGTGTGGGGGTTTTGCCGGCCGCTTCCTGCGCGATCTTAACGCCGACACTCGCGCCGATGCGTGTGGCGCCGGCTTCAACCATCTTGCGCGCGTCGTCGAGACCTTTGACGCCGCCTGAAGCTTTCACGCCGAGCTCCGATCCGACAGTGCGTCGCATCAAGGCTACGTCGGCCACCGTCGCGCCGCCTTTTGCAAAGCCGGTTGAAGTTTTGACGAAGTCAGCGCCGGCTCGTTTTGCTGCTTCACACGCGCGCACTTTTTCATCGTCAGTCAACAATGCAGTCTCGATGATCACTTTGCAGATCGCGTCGTACTCGTGTGCGACTTGTGCAACCGAGCGGATGTCGTGTTCGACGAGACAATCGTCGCCGCTTTTCAAAGCGCCGACGTTGATCACCATGTCCACTTCCCTTGCGCCGTCGAAGATTGCGCGGCGCGCTTCGTAGGCTTTGACGTCCGGCAGTGTCGCGCCGAGTGGAAAGCCGATCACGGTGCAAACGGGAACGCCACTGCCGATCAGGTTGCAGGCAGCGACGCGCACCCACGTCGGATTTACGCAGACCGATGCGAAGTGATAACTCGCCGCTTCCTGACAGAGTTTCTTGATGTCGTCGTCGGTGGCTTCAGGCTTGAGTAGTGTGTGATCTATCAGGCTGGCCCATTCCCTCGCCGTGCCCGTCTGACCCAGCACGAGGCCGATGCGCGCCGCGCCCGCGTCGACGATGCGGTGCATCCGCTCCGGGCAGCGATGGAAGCACTCGGACGTGCAGCCACACATCGCTGCCTGATCCGACCCGCCGTCGCCGTTCAGACGAGCGACAATCGCATCCGTGATCTGCTCAATCAGTAATTCGTAATCACCGTTACTGGAAAAGGGCATGACGTGGATTCTAACATGCAGCCACAGATTACACGGAAAGCAACCCCGATTTACACAGATAAATCCGTCTTCAATCTGTGTAATCTGTGGCTACATTTACCTCTGATATTGGCGCTGAATTGCGTCGATCTTCGCGACGCGCTTGCGGTGTCGCTCTTCGGTGATCTCGGTCGAGAGCCAGGTCGTAACGATGTCGCGCATCTGCTTGCTGTTGATCGTCTTGCTGCCGAGCGTCAGCACATTTGCATCGTTGTGCTCGCGCGAGTTGCGTGCGACCTCAACCGAGTAACACGCCGCCGCACGCACACCCGGAACCTTGTTCGCCGCCATCGCACTGCCAACACCCGCGCCATCAATCACGATCCCCAGATCGGAATTGCCATCAGCCACTGCGCGCGCGACCGCATGCGCGAAGTCAGGATAATCAACCGCTTCTTCCGAGTACGCGCCAAAGTCCTGCACCTTGTGGCCCAACTCACCGAGCAAAACTTTGAGCTCTTCCTTCATCTTGAAGCCACCATGATCGGCGCCAACCGCGATCAGCTTCGAAGTCTTCGATCCCCGCCGCGACGCGCGACGCACGAGCTCGATCTTTCTTTCGTTGACGATGTCCTGGGCCAACGGCGTGAGACGAGCATCTTCACCAATCCTCAACACCGCACCCGCCTCAAGACCACGCACGTCGTCCTCGGTGATGACGCTCTTCGCAGACTCATCACGCGTCACCGCACTACTCTGCGTGCTGCTTTCCGGAACCGTGTTTACGAAGCGAGACTGAGGCTGTGGTTTGTCGTCAGTGGTTTCAGGCGCGGCTTTCGCCAACACCTCACGCACGAGCGCACGAACTCGATCGCGAGTATCGTCTTCCATCAAGCATTCCTCAGGTCGAGCAAGCGCACTCTAGTGTCAGCAAGTTTCCCATGGCGGAAGGTGAAATCAACACGGCCGACGTAGATCCCGCTCTTTCCAACCTGGAAGATCGTCGTCTTCGCGCCGCACGGCTGAGTTTGCGTGACGGGCTCTTTCATGAACGTGTGCGTGTGGCCGCTGGCGATGAAGTCGATGCCGTCAACCTGCGATGCGACGAACGAATCGCCGCTTTTTGCGTCTGCGTTGTAGCCCAGGTGCGACATGCAGACTACGAGCGCGCAACGCTCTTCTTCACGCAGTTTCTTCACTACATCTCGCGCGGCAACCACCGGATCGATGTAAGTCACACCTTTGAAATTATCCGGCGTGATCAAAGCAGTCGGACTAACACCTAAACCAAACAAACCAACGCGGATTCCGGCAAGCGTTTTAACGACATAACGTTTCACACGTTGTTCGAGCACCGTACCTTTCACGTCGTAATTCGCTGAGACGATGTCGAAGTTTGCGAACGTCAAAGCCTTGGCGAGCGCCTCGACTCCGTTGTCAAACTCGTGATTGCCGAGCGTGCCCACGTCGTAACCGATCGCAGACATCGCTTTGTACTCGACCTCGCCTTTGTAAAAGTTGAAGTAAGGCGTGCCCTGGAGCACGTCGCCTGCATCGACCAGCAACGTATTCGGGTTCTCTTTCCGAACGCGCTTCACGACTGTCGCGCGGCGTGCGACGCCTCCCTTCCCAGCGTTCGCATCATTCGCAGGCAGTGGATCGATCTGCGAGTGCGTGTCGTTCGTGTGCAGGATCGTGATGATCGTGTCGGCCGCGCTCGCCTTGAGTAGTTCTCGCGGAAAGCCGGCGAGCGTCACGCCGAACGCTGCTGAAGTAGTTAGAAATGTTCGTCGGTTAATCATCGGGGCGGTTCCGTCGACTTGGGTCCTGGTCCAACCTGTACAAAGCGATTATCAACCGCGGCACGAATGGGTCGTCCGGCGGCAGTTTCCGACTTGACGTAATTCATCACTGCATCACGCAACGTGATGTCCAGCGGCGCGCTGCTCTTCGCTTCCTTGAGAATCGCGTAAGCGCCACTGTTGAGTCGCAAAAGATAATCGAGCGTGACGATCGTGTAAGTCTTATTCGGATCGATCTCCTGCTCGTTTCCATTCTCGTCGACAAGCTTTGCGCTGATGAACTCGGGACGATCGCGATCGTTGTACTTAAACTGGATGCGCGCGCCGGACTGTGCGTCTTTTGTTGCCACTGCAATTATATTCGTGAGCTGAGCGCCCGTTACGTCGAGTGCGACGAGTGCGTTTTCGAATGGCAGCAGCTCGAAGATGTCGCTGGCGCGCAGATCACCGGCCGCGATGTCGTTTTTACGCAAGCCACCGGAGTTCATGATTGCGAGCGCGATCGGTTTTCCGAGTTTCGCTTTTGCCTGCGCGCGCATGCCGTCGCTGACGAAATTTCCGAGCGTGCCTGCCCCCGCACCTTTTTTCGCGAGTCCGCCTTCGAGTCGTCCGATCACTTTACTCAGCTCACTGACCTTCTCGCTGTACGGCGCGATTATTTTTTCGACGTCCGGATCCGCTGGGACACTCGCGTCAACACTCAACAAACGCGCGCGCGGTGATCTTGTCGTTTGCTGGCACGGCTGAACCGCGGTCGCCTGCCCAAATACGGGAACGGCTAAAAGCGTCAGAGCAACGGCGCACAGGAATGTTTTTATTTGTCTGTTAGTCATTGACCTTAAGGAAGAGCTTGCATAGTATGTCGCACACCGCGGCAAACAGGCAAATTCTTGCTCTATCAACACCTGCACTAAGAGGAGAAACAAGTTGGCTACTTCATCAGCCCAATTCGACTCGGAGTTTAATAATCCAAATCTCGCTATTCTTATTTCAGAAGAACAGATTGCAGCGCGCATTAAAGAGATCGGAGCGCAGATCACGCGCGACTACGCCGGTCTCAACCCGTTGCTGATTGGCGTGCTGAAAGGGGCGTGCTTTTTTCTCAGCGACCTGATGCGCGCGATCGATACGCGCGTGAGCATCGAGTTCATGGCAATCTCGAGCTACGGCTCTTCGACGCGAACGTCAGGCGAAGTCCGCATCATGAAAGACCTCGACGTGCCGATCGAAGGCCGCCACATACTCGTCGTCGAAGACATCGTCGATACAGGATTGACGCTCTCGTACCTGCTTGCGAATCTTCAATCACGCGGAGCGGCGAGCGTGAAACTCGCGGCCCTGCTCGACAAGTTCGATCGGCGCCAGCGCGAAGTGAAGATCGACTATCTCGGTTTTCCGATTCCCGATGAGTTTGTGGTTGGCTATGGTTTGGACTTTGCCGAACGATATCGCAACCTGCCGTTCATAGCCGTACTCAAGAATCCAGAAGCGTAGGAGAAAACAAACGTGAAGAAGTTTCTGTTGCTAACTGTTGTGCTGCTCTTTGCCGTCTCGGCGCATGCGCAAACTGACTTTTCAAAGGTTGAAATCAAAGCGACGAAGGTTGCCGGGAACGTTTACATGCTGCAGGGCGCGGGTGGAAACATCGGCGTCTCTGTCGGCGATGATGGGCTCTTGATTGTTGACGATCAGTTTGCGCCGCTCGCGGACAAGATTCGCGCCGCTATGAAAGGGCTTGCCGATAAGAAACTGCGCTTCATTCTGAATACTCACTGGCACGGAGATCACACCGGCGGCAACGTCGCGTTTGGTCCCGAGGCGACGATTATTGCGCACGACAATGTTCGCAAGCGCCTCGCCACGGAACAGAAATCGACAGTGTTCAATAGCACGACGCCGCCGTCGCCGAAGGAAGCGCTGCCGGTGATCACGTTCAATGACTCTTTATCGGTGCACTTCAACGGCGAAGATATTCGCGCGATTCACTTTCCGCATGGTCATACGGATGGAGACAGTGTGATCTTCTTCAGCGCTTCGAATGTGGTTCATCTCGGGGATGATTTCTTTGCGGGGAGATTTCCGTTTGTTGATTTGGAGAGTGGTGGCAGTGTCGAAGGACTGGTCAAAAACATCGGCGAACTGATCGGCAAAATTCCCGCAGACGCGAAACTAATTCCCGGCCATGGCCCGATCTCAACCCTCGACGATCTGAAGTCGTATCACCGTATGCTCCAACAGACCACCGAAATCGTTCGCGGCAAGATCGCAGCCGGAAAGACGCTGGATCAGATCAAGACCGAAGGATTACCAGCCGAGTGGGCCCCGTGGGGCACCGGATTCATCAAGACCGATCGTTGGGTCGAGACGATCTACAAGAGCCTCACCGCGAAGAAGTAGTTCACAAAAGGCACAAAAAGACAAAAGGCACAAAATATTCTTTGTGCCTTTTATAGTTCTTTTTGTGCCTTTTGTGTAATCGATTCTAAGAAGCTTTGACCGGCGGCAAGTTTTACGCGGAAGTTCGCGGCAATTGTCTGTCCGATGTCGGCCAGTGAGTCTCTCGTCCCTAGATTTACTCCCGCTCGGGATTTCTTACCGTAGACAAGCAGAGGTGCGTACTCGCGAGTGTGATCGGAGCCACGGAAGGTTGGATCGTTTCCGTGGTCGGCGGTGATCATCATTACGTCATCATCACGCATTGCCGCCTCGATCTCAGGCAATCGTGAATCGAAGTGTTCGAGAGCTTTTGCGTAGCCTTCGGTGTCGCGGCGGTGGCCATACAGCATGTCGAAGTCGACGAGGTTTGAGAAGATCAAGCCGCGCGTCGAGTCGTTCAAAGCTTTGATCGTTTGATCGATCGACTGTTCGTTGTTCTTCGCCGTTAAATCTTCAGTGACACCCATCGAATCGTAGATCGACGCGATTTTCCCGATGCAAACAACATCAAGGTCGTCATCTTTGAGCGCCGGCAAGAGATTCTCGCGCGGTGGTGGTACGGCGTAATCGTGGCGGTTCTCGGTGCGATAGAACGATCCCGGCTGGCCCAGGAACGGACGCGCGATCACACGCCCGACTTTGTGTTCACCATCGAGTATCCGGCGCGCAGTCTCACAGATCTCATAAAGCCGATCGAGCGGAATCACTTCTTCATGCGCGGCTATCTGGAAAACCGAATCCGCTGACGTGTAAACAATCGGCTTTCCTGTTTGGACGTGCTCTTCGCCAAGCTGCTTGATGATCTCAGTCCCCGAAGCCGGAATATTTCCGAGTATGCCCGGCACGGATGTCTCACGAACGAACTTGTCGATCACCGGTGCCGGAAATCCATTCGGATAAGTCGGGAACGCGTGGTCCAGGATGATGCCCGCCATCTCCCAGTGACCCGTCGTCGTATCTTTACCATTTGAACGAAGCGCACAACGACCGTACGAACCGCTGAGATGGTCCAACGGCGGCACCGATTGCAGTGGACGAATGTTGCCGAGCCCGTATCGCTGCAAGTTCGGCAAACGCACGGGCCGCGACTCGAGAATGTGACCAAACGTGTCGGCACCGGCGTCGCCCCAGTCCGGCGCATCAGGCATTGCTCCAATGCCTGCGCCGTCGAGAACGATTAAAAGGACGCGATTAAAGGAAAACGAAGTGGGCATTAAGTGTTCATTCTTTCGGGGCGTAGTATCCATCGCGTGCGCGCACCTGTGCTTTGTCTTTCAAGCCGCGCACTTCGAGTTTGATCGAACGAAACTTTCCATCGCGAGCTTTGTTGGATGGATAGTAACCGAGACTGTAGAGCGTGCCGATATCAGCCGCCACACGCGTGAACGCAGCACGCGCATCCGCAAGCGTCGCGGCTTCAAAACTTCGCCCGCCCGACGTGCGCGCGAGATCATTCATCTCTTTTCGAGCCAGATTGTAGAGGGCGCGACTGATCGACATTCGTTCAAACGGACCCATCTGGCAGAAGCTGTCAAAATTCTCTGCCTTCGCTTTCGGAAAGAAGAGCTCGCGGTAGCGTTGAATCTGTCTTTGCGAAAGCGCGAGCATGCCGTCGTCCTGGCAGTCTTTCATGAGACGATCTTCCACGAAGTCTTCGGTGTTTACCTGAATGAAATAACACGCGATACCCGCGCGCGCGAGTTTCATCTTTGCGTTGACGAAATCGGAGTTGCTCGACGAATCAACACCATCAGTTAGAGCAACGATAGCGCGGCGTCCCTTAACATCATCCTTTGGCGGATCGCGGAAAATGCTGTCAGCGACTTTCTCGAGACCGTCGTAATACGGCGTTCCCTGGCTAGCGCCGAGATTGTCGATTGCGGTTCGCAACGATTCACGATCGCTGGTCAATGACGACAACACTTCGACAACCGCGATCGGAGACTGAACCGTCTGCGCCTGATTGAACGCGACCACTCCGACGCGATCTCCCGGACGCAACGCTTCGATAAAGCTGTTCGCCGCTGCGCGTATGAGCGCTACGTCGTCGCGTGTAGATCCCGAAGTGTCGAGCAGCAACGCGATCTCGAAAGGCGTGTCGGTTGTGCCGAAGTTGGTGATGGTCTGCGGCTGTCCGTCTTCGATGAGACGAAAGTTCTCCGGCTTCAGACCTGACAACGGGCGTCCCGCGCTATCAGTCACGACTGCGGGAACAGACACGAGCTGCGTCTCCACCCTGACCACATCACCTTCATCGACTTCATCGGAGGCGGATGCCGGTGGAGTTTTCTTCGCTTCAGTTGTCTGTTCAGAGCCGTTGACGCGCCGCGGGCGCTGAGTAGGCTGTTGTTGCGTGATCTGCTGCGCGGCAACACACACCGTAACCAGTAGAATAAGTGAGCCGGGCAAACGACGAGTAAGCTTTGTAATTACTTGCATAGCGACACACTGGATGGGCTCTCGGCCACGAATATTGCCACAAAAAGATATTCGCCACAAAGAAGCACAAAACACTCAAAAAGTTCAGATGAATCATTTTGTGTGTTTTGTGCTTTTTCGTGGCAAAAGTTCCTTTGTGGCGGGCCTTGACACTAATGCTTCGTTCTCATAGCATGACGACTCCGTTTGAATCGGGACTGACGGCAGGGTCGTCCCAGTCGCAGGCACGTACGTCAATGGTAGACGGCTTCCCTTACAAGGAAGAGGTTGGGGGTTCGAATCCCTCCGTGCCTACCAAACGAAACAGTTCTTTGCGGAGTCGTAGTTCAGTTGGTTAGAACG
>Ga0134121_10000857_pt1 | contig 31301 bp, 23 predicted proteins | sample KB301_FD_96463 | JGI IMG/M metagenome (GOLD analysis project Ga0134121, IMG submission 96463) | Terrestrial soil microbial communities without Nitrogen fertilizer from Kellogg Biological Station, Michigan, USA - KB3-0-1 | ecosystem: Environmental > Terrestrial > Soil > Unclassified ... | reverse complement strand
TCCTTTCACGGGTACATCTGAAAGGGTGCTCGCCAGGACCGAAGGCGGGCCGGTCCGAGGCTCCCCATACCGCACAGTGCGCGACGGCTCTGCGCATCAGTCCGCCGCCTCTCCCCGGGGAGACACGGCGGTCCGGTGCGGCGCGCCGCCGTTGAAACGAAGGCGTGACAGCGCCTTCCGCCCTCCCGCAGGTGTGTCAGGATACCCCCCGTGGCGCAAGGAGGTGCTGAAATGCCGGATCCCAAGGAAGAACCGCTCTCTCCCGATCTCCTCCGAAGGATGGACGCGTGGTGGCGTGCCGCGAACTATCTTTCGGTGGGGCAGATCTACCTGTTCAACAACCCGCTGCTGAAGAAGCCCCTGGAGCTTTCGGACGTCAAGCCCCGTCTCCTCGGGCACTGGGGCACGACGCCGGGGCTCAACTTCCTCTGGGTGCATCTCAACCGGGTCATCAAAGAGCACGACCTCGACATGTTCTACGTCACCGGCCCGGGACATGGCGGCCCGGCGGTGGTGGCCAACGCCTATCTGGAGGGGACGTACAGCGATCTCTACCCCAACGTCTCCTTGGACGAGGAGGGGATGAAGCTCCTGTTCAAGCAGTTCTCCTTCCCCGGCGGCATCCCGAGCCACGCGGCGCCCGAGACCCCGGGCTCGATTCACGAGGGAGGCGAGCTTGGCTACGCCCTCTCCCACGCCTACGGCGCGGCATTCGACAATCCGGATCTCATCGTCGCCTGCGTCATCGGCGACGGCGAGGCCGAGACGGGGCCTCTCGCCACGAGCTGGCACTCCAACAAGTTTTTGAACCCGGTACACGACGGCGCCGTGCTTCCCATCCTCCACCTCAACGGCTACAAGATCGCCGGCCCCACGGTGCTGGCCCGCATTCCCCATGCGGAGCTCGACAGCCTGATGCGCGGCTACGGCTACGATCCTCATTACGTCGAGGGCAGCGAGCCCGAGGCGATGCACCAGCGCATGGCCGCGGTGCTCGACGAGGTGATCGCGAAGATCCAGCGCATCCAGGCCGACGCCCGCGAGAACGGCTTCAAAGAGCGCCCCTGCTGGCCGATGATCGTGTTGCGCTCCCCCAAGGGCTGGACCGGCCCCAAGGAGGTGAACGGCGTGCCAGTCGAGGGGACGTGGCGCGCCCACCAGGTGCCGCTCTCGGACATGGGCAAGCCTGGGCACGTGAACATCCTCGAAGCCTGGTTGCGGGGCTACAAGCCCGAAGAGCTGTTCGACGAGAGGGGCCGGCTGCGGCCTGAGATCGCGGAGCTCTCCCCCGAGGGGGAGCGGCGGATGAGCGCCAATCCACATACCAACGGCGGCGCGCTGCTGCGCGACCTGCGGCTGCCCGATTTCCGCGATTACGCGGTGAAGGTGCCGTCGCCCGGCGCGACGATGGACGAGGCCACCCGAGTGCAGGGGAAGTTCCTGCGCGACGTGCTGAAGCGCAACGCCGACTCCCGCAACTTCCGCCTTTTCAGCCCGGACGAAACGGCGTCAAACCGCTGGAACGACGTCTTCGACGTCACGGACCGCGAATCGGTCGCCGAGATCCTGCCCACGGACGAGGACCTCTCGGCGGACGGACGGGTCATGGAAGTGCTCTCCGAGCACCAGTGCCAGGGGTGGCTGGAGGGCTACCTGCTCACCGGCCGGCACGGCTTTTTCTCCTGCTACGAGGCGTTCATCCACATCGTGGACTCGATGTTCAACCAGCACGCCAAGTGGCTGAAGACGACGCGGGAAATCCCCTGGCGGCGGCCCATCGCCTCGCTCAACTACATGCTCACCTCGCACGTCTGGCGGCAGGATCACAACGGTTTCAGCCACCAGGACCCCGGCTTCATCGATCACGTGATGAACAAGAAGGCCGAGGTGGTGCGCGTCTATCTGCCGCCGGACGCCAACACGCTCCTCTCGGTGACCGATCACTGCCTGCGCAGCCGGCAATACGTCAACGTCATCGTCTGCGGCAAGCAACCGGCGCCGCAGTGGCTCTCCATGGATCAGGCGGTGAAGCACTGCACGGCGGGCATCGGCATCTGGGAGTGGGCGAGCACGGATCAGGAAGGCGAGCCCGACGTGGTGATGGCCTGCGCCGGCGACGTGCCGACGCTGGAGACGCTGGCAGCCGTGGACCTGATGCGGCATCATCTGCCGGACCTCTGCGTGCGGGTGGTCAACGTTGTGGATCTGATGACCCTGCAGCCGAGCTCGGAGCATCCGCATGGTCTATCCGACAAGGATTTCGACGTCCTGTTCACTCGCGACAAGCCGGTGATCTTCGCCTTCCACGGCTATCCCTGGCTCGTTCACCGGCTTACCTACCGGCGGGCGAATCACGACAACCTTCACGTGCGGGGATATAAAGAGGAAGGAACCACCACCACGCCCTTCGACATGGTGGTGCGCAACGACCTTGATCGCTTCCACCTCGTGGAGGACGTGATCGACCGCGTCCCCAAGCTCGGGCCCCGGGCCGCCTACGTCAAGCAGGCGCTGCGCGACAAGCTGATCGATCACAAGGAGTACATCGAGAAGTACGGGGACGACATGCCCGAGATCAAGAACTGGAAATGGGGAGGCCCGCGTACCGGCGCCGAAGACGCCGGCGACGCGGAGGAGACGGCGGGAGATCAGTGATCGGCCGTCTCCCGTTCCTCCTCGCCCGGCCCTCTCAGTCCCAGTGTTGTGGCTTTTTGCCGCTTGGCTCAACAAGGTCGGCGGCCTTGAGCTACGGCAAGATCGTATGCCCGTGACGACTTTCCCCCACCGACGGCGCATCTCCTATTGAACGGTCGCAACGCGTACCCTCAGCCGCACGCTCGGTGTGCGGCTGTACTCAAAGGAGAGAAGCTCAATGTTTCGAGCACGATGGATTACTGTGTTTTTTTCCCTCTGCGCTTTGGTCCTGCTGTCCGTGGCCACGTCGGCGGCGCCGCCGGCCCGCCCCAAGGTCGCGCCAACTCTTCGCACCAAGGCCCTGCCGGTGCTGAAAACGAAAGCCTCGGCGACGAAGTCGCTGGTCCGCACGACCGGCTCGGTGGCTCAAGCCTCCGAGGTGGTGCCACTCGATGCCGGCCAGAACTGGATGCTTTTCACGGTTCCTGGCTCGGGCACGGGGCCCAGTGAGGAGGAGATCCCGGTCGAGATGGAGCCCCCAGGCGGGGGGATCATGCCACCCATCCGGGGCACTCCGACGCCGTCCTCGGTTACTCCGCCGCCTGACCCCGGCAATCCCGGCATGGGCGATCTGAGCGTCTACGTCCTCCATGGCGATGCCGGCGTCAACGAGTCGCCGCTGCCCGCGACGATCAAGGACGACCTCACGTCCACGGGGGGAAGCGGCACGATCATCAGCCTCGAAGACGGGGGTGAGAGCGTCTACGTCGTGCGGCAGGACATCGCCGAAGGCATCGAGGCGTCGGAAGCCGCCGGCGAGCTGACTCCGGAGATCGCCGCCATCGCCGAGCCCCTCGACGACGAGGACCTGTCCACCTCGTTCTACGCGCCGCCCCCGATCGGGACCAACAGCACCAGTTGCGCCGCGTCCCCGCACACCTCCAGCCGGATGGTCAATCTGAACCTGCCCCCCTTCACCAAGTCCTTCACTCAGAGCAACGGCCTCAACGGCACCTTTTCGATCACCGGCAACCTGACGGGCTCCGTCACCGGCGAGATCAACTTCGAGGTGAAGCGCAAGAAGGTGCTGTTCTGGTGTGTGCCCTATGGAGCGAAGTTCAAGAACGTGCACGTGTTCGGCAACGCGTCCACCGACTCCACCGTCACAGCCACGGGCACGCTCAATTATTCTCACTCTTTTGGACCGTCGGAGGTCAGCAAAACGGAGCTGTTCACCTACACCTACTGGGTCTACGGCATCATCCCGGTGACCGTCGGTTTCAACCTGCCCATCACCGCCGGATTGAACGTGAGCGCCACGACCACCGGCACGATCAACGTCAGCGGCGGCCACACCTACGCCGGCTCCTTCGACTGGACCTGTACGCTGGACGACTGCCAGGGAACCAGCAGCTTCACCAACACCCCGTCCCCCTCCAGTCAGAATTTCACCGCCGGCCTCAGCGGCCATATCAAGCCCGAGCCCTATGCCACCATCAGCCTTCGCGCTTATCTGTACACGGAGTCCATCGCCTATGCCCAGGCGGGATTGGAGCCGCATCTGCTGGGTGACTTGTGGGCCTATGTCGGCAACACCTGCGGCGACGCGGATGGCGACGGCGTCAACGAGTCGGTCAACGCGCTCACCTTCGACCTCGACAGCCGGCTCGACTCCAAGGGCGAGGCGAGCGTCTTCGGCAGCTCGCCGTGGAAACGGACGTTCAGCACCGGCGCCATCCATCACATCGGTTTCTACGATCTGTCAACCTCGACCTCGACGGCGATGACGCCCGAGCTCCGCGGTCCGGCCAGCGGCAAGACGGGAACCGCGTACAGCTTCACATCGAAGATGCGCTCCTGCTGGCCCTACACCGAGAACGTCACCTATCAGATGGTTTGGGGCGACGGCAGCGCGCCGCAGCAACAGGCCGGCGCCCCCGGCACGGCTCTGACCTTCAATCACACCTGGACCGATCCGGGCACTCGGACGATCGTCGATACCGCGTTGACCGACCAGCACGGCCGGACGATCAACAAGAGCACCTCGCGCAACTTCCCGGTCTGCGCCACCTTGGCGATCACCGGCCAGCCGCTCTCGGTGTCCGTCGAAAGCGGCATCCCCACCACGCTGTCGGTGGCCTCGAACGGCACGGCGTTCCAGTGGTATCGCGGCGCCAGCGGGGACACCTCGAATCCCGTCGCCGGCGGCACCGGCAGCTCGGTCTCCGTCGCTCCCACCGCGACGACGAGCTACTGGGTGAAGGTCTCCAATGCCTGCGGCGAGCAGCTCAGCAGCGCCACGGCGACCGTCACCATCGTCTTCGTCTGCCACGCCGACGGCCAAGCCTGCGGCGGCGACGGCAATCACACCTGCCAAGCCGGCCAGTGCGTCTGCTCGAACTGCGCTTCGGGAGCGTGCTGCGGTGCTACCGGTAACTCCTTCTGCGACGGCCAGGCACATACCGATCCCAACACGGGCTATGCGGGCGCCTGCTCCGCCGGCCTGCCGTCCTGCACGGCCGCCAACGATTTCAACGGCAACAACTCGATCTTCCGCAACGGCGACGTCCTGGCCTGCGTGAAGCTCAACGGCGTCTATCAGTGGGTCCCGCGCCGGCCTTCGCCCCGCTGCCAGGAAGTGAACGCGGTCTGCGACTTCGAGTGCAGCACTCACTACGCCAACGGCGCCGCCTTCGTGTGCGACCAGGGCGGTAGCTGGAACCAGAATCCGCCCCTCTCCTACTGCAACAACGGGACGATTCCCGGCGGTTACTCCTGCCAGGTTTGCCCGCTGATCACCTCCCAGCCGCAGTCGGCCTCCATCAACCAAGGCCAGTCGGCCACGCTGACGGTGGCGGCCAGCGGTTCCGCGCCCACCTACCAGTGGTACCGCGGCGCCAGCGGCGACACCTCGAACCCCGTGGCCGGTGGCACCGGGACGTCGATCACGGTGAATCCCACGACCACCACGAGCTACTGGGTGCGGGCGCTGAACACCTGCGGCCCGGCGAACAGCTCGGCGGCCACGGTGACGGTCACCGTACCCCCGTCCATCTCCGTCCAGCCGCAGTCGGTGACGATCAATGCCGGCGCCACCGCGACGCTGTCGGTCACGGCCAGCGGCACCTCGCCGCTCTTCTATCAGTGGTACCAGGGTGCGCCTCCCAACAAGATGCAGTCCGTGGCGAACGGCTCCGCGGCCACCGTCTTCGTCTCTCCCGGGGTGACCACCAGCTATTGGGTGGAGGTGTGGAACAACGCCGGCACTGCCGACAGCAGCGCGGCGACGGTCACCGTCGGCTGCGGTCCTGACGGCACCTCCTGCGGTGGCGATGGTCATCACACCTGCCAGGCCAATGTGTGCACCTGCACGGACTGCGCTTCGGGAGTCTGTTGCGGTACGACCGGCAACACGACCTGCGACGGCCAGGCGCATTTCGACGCCAACACCGGCTACACCGGCGCCTGCTCGGCCGGTTTGCCGAGTTGCACGGCCGCCAATGACTTCAACGGCAACAACGCCATCTTCCACGGCGGCGAGGTCCTGGGCTGCGTGAAGCTCAACGGCGTTTACCAGTGGGCTCCGCGCCGTCCATCGCCCCGCTGCCAGGAAGTGAGCCCGGTCTGCACGTATCTATGCGCCACCCACTACGCCAACGGCGGCGGCTTCGTCTGCGACCAGAGCGGGAGCTGGAACCAGAACCCGCCCCTCTCGTACTGCAACAACGGGACGATTCCCGCCGGGTACTCGTGCCAGGTCTGCCCGTCGGTCACCTCTCAGCCGCAGTCGACCTCCATCGTGCAAGGCCAGTCGGCCACGCTGTCGGTGGCGGCCAGCGGCTCCGCGCCCACCTATCAGTGGTACCGCGGCAACAGCGGCGACACCTCGAACCCCGTGGCCGGTGGCACCGGGACGTCGATCACGGTGACGCCGAACAGCACCACGAGCTACTGGGTGCGGGCGCTGAACACCTGCGGTCCGGCGAACAGCTCGACCGCCACGGTGACGGTGACCATTCCCTGCACGCCGCCATCCATCACCTCCCAGCCGCAGTCGACGACCATTAATCCAGGGGCCACCGCGACGCTCTCCGTCGGGGCCAGCGGCAGCTCGCTTTCCTACCAGTGGTACCAGGGCGCGGCGGGCAACACATCGCAGCCGGTAGGCACCGGCTCCACGATCTTCGTGTCTCCCGCTTCGACCACCAGCTATTGGGTGGCGATCTGGAACAACTGCGGCTACCTCCCAAGCAACACGGCCACCGTCACCCTCGGCTGCGGCCCGGACGGCGCTTCCTGCGGTGGCGACGGTCATCACACCTGCCAGGCCGGTGCGTGCTCCTGCACGGACTGCAACTCGTCGGTCTGCTGCGGCGCCTCCGGCAATGCGGCCTGCGACGGCCAGTCACACTTCGACGCCAACACCGGTTACACCGGCACGTGCAAGGCCACCCTACCCTCATGCAACGCATCGAACGACTTCGACGGCAGCAACGTGTTCCACAACGGCGACATCGTCGCCTGCGTGAAGCACAGCGGCACCTACGGATGGGTTCCCCGCCGTCCGTCGCCGCGGTGCCAGGAAGTCTCGCCAGTCTGCGACTACCTCTGCGCCAACCATTACGCCGGTGGCGCCGGGTTCATGTGCGACTCGAATGGCAACTGGAACACAAACCTGCCGCTGGCCGGCTGCTACGGCGGGACCATCCCCTCGTCGTACCTCTGCCCGTAAGAGCGTCTGAGGTCCGACCTTTGGGCGGGGCGCCACTCTCCGAGTGGCGCCCCCTTTTTTCGGCTTCGAGGTCAACCCCAATACTGCACGTGCACGTAGCTACTCCCCGCTCCACCCTCCGAACACCATCTCATCCAGACTCTTGCGCTCTCGCGGTGACTTCTCGCGCTCCCGGTAGCGTTCGGACAGGGACTCGGGATCTCCCGGCCAGCCGACGGCGATCGCGGTGACGGCCTCGATGCCTTCCGGCAGCGAAAACCCGGCGCGGATGCAATCGCGATCGACGCCGGCCATGGGATGCACCCTCAGCCCGAGGGACGTCGCCTGCAGCGTGAGCTGCGCGGTCGCGGCGCCGACATCGTGCCAGGCGTGCTGATTGGGCTTGCTGTTGGCCGCGAAGGTGGTACGGGCGAGCGAGATCATGAGGACCGGCGCGCTCTGTGCCCAGGGCTGGTTGCCGGGCACCAGGCAGTGCAGGATCTGCTCGAACGCGGGGCCGTCCTCCTTGCGGGCGACGATGAAGCTCCAGGGCTGCTCGTTGTTGCAGGAGGCCGACCAGCGGGCCGCTTCGAGCAGTGAACCCAGCGTCTCGCGATCCACCGGGCGGGTGGCGAAGGCCCGCGGGCTCCAGCGGTCGCGGATCAAAGCATGGACGGGATACCGGGTCGCCGCGGATTTGTTCGACGGCTCGCTCACGACGCCACCGCGACGGGCTGGCTCTGCCGGGTGTCCTGCTGGAAATCGATCACCTGCGCCGCGAAGCGTTCCATCTCTTCGTACTGCGGGCTGAATTGGAGCAACAGGAGATCGATGCCCGCGTCCTCCAGCTCTTCGATCCGCTCGCGCACCTGCTCGGGCGTGCCCACCAGCTCGGTGCGCAGGCCGCGATTCGAAACCGAGTACTCCTCGATCGACATCCGCTGCTCGAGCTGCGTTCCAGCGAGCCACTCCTGATAGTTGGCGAAACCGGCGGCGTTCTGCCGCACGTCGGTGATGCGCTCCCTTTCTTGCCGGGCCTCGCGTTCGGAGTCGCGCACGATGGCGAAGCCGGCGACCCCGTAGCTCATGGGCGGCAAGCCGTGTCGCTCTCGTCGCGCCGCGAGGTCCGCGACTTTTCCGCGCAGCCGCTCCGGAGCGTCGCCGTGCATCACATAGGCGTCGCACTGGCGTGAGATGAGATCCTTCGCGGCTTCCGACTCGCCGCCGGCGTAGAGCGTCGGGCGGGGTCTTGAACGCAGGGACAAGGGTTTCGGCTGGAGGACGGTGTCGTCGACGTGGTAGAAGCGCCCTTCGTAGGAGAAATGATCGCTTTTCCAGACGCCGTCGACGATCTGGAGCCACTCAGCGGTCCGCGCGTAGCGATCGTCGTGGGTGTCGAAGGCGACGCCGTACTGCTTCGCCTCGGACGCCCACCAGGAGGAGACGACGTTGAGCGACACCCGGCCGCCGCTGATGCGGTCGACGTTGGCGGCCTGCTTGGCGAGCAGCGCGGGGAGGTGGAACGTCGGCCGCACCGCGACCATCAGCTCCAGGCTCCGCGTCACCGCCGCCAGGGCCGCGGCCGTCGACCAGGCTTCGAGCGCCGGAGCCTCGACGCCCTTGATGTCGTTGAGGTTGAGCTCGGCGATGAGCGTCAGGTCGTAGCCGATCTCCTCGCTGCGCCGCGCGAGGCGGCTGACGTAGTCCCAGGTGGCCTCCATGCCCTCGTCCTCGACGTTGCGCAGCCATCCGCCGAAGACCGGCAGCCAGTATCCATATCTCATGCGACAGCCTCCGCTTCCAAATAGTCGACGAGCCGGGTGAAGGGATCGAAGCCGATCACGCGCGGCGCATCGGCGACGAAGTTCGACAGGGCGTTGATGTCGTAGTAAAGGATTTCGCCGTCGCGGTCGTCGATCATGTATTCGACGCCGCCGACGTCGATCGCCGCGGCCTCGAAGATCCGCTCGACGTCGGCGATCACCTCGGGCGGCGGCGTGTAGCCCTCGACCCGGATGCCGCGCTCCTGCGCGTCCAGCGCGCACGCGGCGCCGGCCGCCAGGGCGGTGCCGCTCGCCGTCTGGCAGGCGTCGGCCGGACACAGATTGAAGGAGTTGCCGGCGCTCCAGAGCCGGATGGCGTAGAGGTACTTCCGCCCCAGGACCTCGACGCGCACGATGTGCTTGTCGCGTGCCGGCACGAACTCCTGAACGAGTGCCGTGCTGTCGATCCCAAGGTCGATCTCCCCGCGCTCGACGGCCGCTTCGAGCTCCGTCCGGTCGTCATAGCGCACGATGCCCGCGCCGCTGCCGCCGACGTTCGCCTTGACGACCACGGGGAAGCACAGCCCCTCGGCGGCGGCCAGCACCTCGGCCGGGTGATTGACCACCCGGGCGCGCGGGTACTTGAGGCCCAGCGACTCCAGCAGCGAGAGCTGGAGCGCCTTCGAGATCTCGACCCGGAAGCCGCGCGAGCCGTTGACCACCCGGGTGCCCAGCCGCTCGAGGTGATCGAGGTAGGCCAGCGTGTGATAGATGCCGTGACTCTCGCCGCGCAGGTAGGCCGAGGGGCTCATGCGGTTGAACACCAGCGAGAAGTCGCGATCGCGGGCGGCCACGTCATAGTGATGGCGCCGCGCGTCGATCCGGACGTAAGGCGTGCCCCGCCGGTCGAGCTCGTCGAACAGGGGACGGAACCAGTCCTGGTGCTCGTGGTAGACGGCGATCGGTCGGTCGGGTTTCGGTTTGGGCACGGGCTCGCTCTCCCCTTGGAAAAGAGAGCCAGTATACAAGATCAAGTAGCTAACTTTTAGGCCCGACCTCTGGGCGCGGCGACGAGTCGCCGCGCCCGCGTTATCCGGTCAGTGCGCTCCGCAGGTCTGGAAGGTTTCCGTGTCCTGGATTGGCTGGAAAGGCGTCCGGATCGGATTGACGAACACGTGGCTCTGGCCGCTGGTGAGGTCGGTGACGGTGATCGCGACGTGCACGTCGGTCAGGCCGGAGGCGAAGACCCAGAAGGCCGGCCGCGCCGTGAAGCCGCAGGCGTCGAGGACTTTGATCACGACCTCGACGTTGGTGGCGGCGAAGAACCAGAAGTAACCGGTATCGGCGGTGAGCCGGATCGGCTGGCCCGTGCCGTGTTGTCCTGCGACCGTGTCGAACGTCGCGGTGACGGAGAAGCGGTTGGCCGCCAGGCACAGCGCGTTGGGATCGGAGCACGTCGGGACGTTCGCCAGCGTCGTCGCCGCGGCCTCGTTCGAGGTTCCCGAGTCGCCGAAACCATTGTGCGCCTTGACCCGGAACGTATAGGAAGTGAGCGCGGTCAGGCCCGTGGCGGTGTAGCTCGTGGCATTGGCCGCAAGCGTCGCGATGGGTGCGTAGGCACCGCTCGCGGTTGGCCGCATCTCCACGACATAGCTCGTCTCATCGCTGGCGTTGTCGTTCCACGTGAGCTGGATCGAGGTGCTCGTGGCTGGGGTGGCCTGCAAGCTCGTGGGCGCTGAAGGCGCGGAACCGGCAACGCCCATGGTGGTCGCGGACGCGGTGTTGGAGTAGGCGGAATCACCGCCCGTGTTGCGGGCCCGGATCCGGAAGGAATAGTTGGTGGAAGGCGACAATCCGCCGGCCGTGATCTGCGTGGCGTTGGCGCCGGCCGCCAGGATTTCGCTGAAGCCGAATCCGGAATTCATCTCGATGCGGAAGGTGTCCTCGTTGTTGGAGGCGTCGATCCAGGTGAGTTGGATCTGGCTCGTGGAGAGCGCCGCCGCCACCAGATTGGTGGGCACGGCAGGCGGTGCCGGCGGCGCCACGGGGGTGCCGTACAGGAAGGCGACCGCCGCGACCTCGTCCGGGCTCAGGGTGGCCCCGATCGACGGGGAATGCAGTATTGGGTTCATCAACGCGCCGGAAACCGCCGAATGGTCCAGGCCGAGCGTGTGTCCAAGCTCGTGCGCGAACATCTCCTCAGCCAGGGTGATGCCGCCGGCGCCGGCGAAAAGGCACCCGATGCCGTTCTGGGTTGTCACTCCCGCACTTTGCGTCGGGTGATAGGTCTGGCCATTGTGCGTCTGGAGCGAGCACGAGTAGGAGGGGCCACCGACCGCCACGACACCGCCGCTGCCGCAACTGAAGCTGCCGGAGATCGCGTTGTTCGGGTCGTCGAAGACGATGTTGTTGTTGGTTGACGTGCTCGCCGTCGAGCCGCCGTAGAGATAGCTGATGGGCGAGCTCGAATCGTTCGTCCAGGCGGCCAGAGCCGCCTGGATTTCCGAGACTCCGCCGTCCGCGAGACCCGGTTGACCGGAAGAGTTCGACGTGAAGCTCACGCTGCCGCCGGAATCGAAAGTGAACCAGCGAATCGGGCGACCGTCGCCGCCGCCGCACGAGGCGTCGGCGAAAAGGTTGTACTTGGGAAGCACGAGCCCGTCCCGGAAGTAGTCCGCCGGCCGGAACCGTTTCTCGGCCCGTTGGGCGATCCACTGGGAGAAACCCTCGACGTCACGGGGGCGGTCCCCACCGGAAACGCTCGCCAGCTTGCCCGAGGCGTCCGCGCGGAGCTCGCTGGCCCCTTCGAGGTCGCGCACCGCGACGCGCTCTCCGGAGACTTCGACCTCCCGAAACGCGCCCAGGATGAGTTGGTTGACGCCATAGGTTCCATCGTGTCGCGGCAGGAGGAACAACAGGGCACGATCGCCGATCCCGAGCCGCGTGAGACCCCAGATCTTCATCGCCCGGCCCTCCGGGTTGATGCCCCCGAGCTGGCGCACCACGACCTCGGCCCCCGGACTCCTTCCCTTGAGGAGGCGCAGGATCTCGACGCGGTAGTCGGTGGAGGGAGTCTCGACCGGCGCTCCCGAGACGGAGACCACCCGCGCCTCGACGATCAGCGACGAGGTGTCCACCAGGGCCTCATCCGTCATCATGACGTAGGTAGTCGCCCCGGCCGGGACGAGACAACAAAGACTGAGGACAAAGATTGCGAGTAACGTTCGGACGCTCGAATAAAACATCGCTAAATCTCCATTTCCCAAAAAGGTGGATCTATTCTAGCACCCTCGCTCAGACCCCCTTTTTCCAGGATTTGGGTACTGTTGACGGCTCCTCCCCCTGGGCCATACGCTCTCGCCTCCGGCTGGAACGACTTCAGGAGGTCCGCACCATGCGAGGGAAGGTACTGATTCTGCTGCTCGCCATCGCCTTCGCGGCCACCGGCTGCCACCGCGGCACCGGCAGCAAAAACGGCCGGCAGCTCACCATCGGCCTCTCGCTCGACACCCTCCGCGAGGAGCGCTGGCAGCGCGACCGGGACCTGTTCGTCAAGCGTTGCGGCGAGCTCGGCGCCCGCGTCCTCGTGCAGGCGGCCAACAACGACGAGGCGGTGCAGAACTCCCAGGCCGAGAACCTCCTCACCCAGGGAGTGGACGTGCTGGTCGTGGCGCCGCACAACAGCAAGACCGCGGCGACGATCGTCGAATCGGCGCACCGGGCGGGCGTGCCGGTCATCGCCTACGACCGGCTGATCAACGACGCGGACGTGGATCTCTATCTATCGTTCGACAATGAGCGCGTGGGCGAGCTGCAGGCCGGCTACGCCGTGAAACGGGCCCCGAAGGGAAACTACGTGCTGATCGGCGGCTCCCCGGCCGACAACAACGCCATCCTCTACCACCAGGGCCAGATGAAGGTCCTCCAGCCCTACGTCGACCGGCACGAGATCAACATCCTCACCGATCAGTACGCCGCCGACTGGCAGCCGGTCGAGGCGCTGAAGATCATGGAGAATGCCCTGACCCGCAACGACAACCACGTCGACGCCGTGGTGGCGGCGAACGACGGCCTCGCGGGCGGCGCGATCCAGGCGCTGACCGAGCAGAAGCTCCAGCGGAAGGTGGTGGTCACCGGGCAGGACGCGGAGCTGACCGCCTGCCAGCGCATCGTCGCCGGCTCCCAGAGCATGACGGTCTACAAGCCGATCAAAAGCCTGGCCACCAAGGCGGCGGAGATCGCCGTGGCGATGGCCAAAAAGCAGCCGTACGAAAAACCGTCGCGGCGGCTCAACAACGGTTTCAAGGACGTTCCGAGCCTGCTCCTGGAGCCGATCGCCGTAGACCGGCAGAACATGAGCTCCACCGTGATCGCCGACGGTTTCCACACGCAGGAACAGATCTACGCAGGTCTGAAGGTGCAAGGCTATATCCAGTAACCAAACGCCATGCCGCCGCTCCTCGACCTGCGCGCGATCACCAAGGATTTTCCGGGCGTCCGCGCCCTGGATGGCGTCTCGTTCGACCTCGAGCCCGGCGAGATCCACGCCCTGTGCGGCGAGAACGGCGCCGGCAAGAGCACGTTGATCAAAGTCCTCTGCGGCGTCTACTCGGCGGGGAGCTATGGTGGCGAAATCCGGCTGGGCGGCGAGACGGTCCACTTCCGTAGTCTTCCTGGCAGCGAGGCGCGCGGGATCGCGCTCATCGCGCAGGAGCTGGCCCTCGTCCCCGGGCTTTCCGTGGCCGAAAACCTTCGGCTCGGCCGCGAGCCGCGCCGCTTCGGGTTGATTCGCTGGGCCGAAGTGCGGGACGAAGCCCGGCGTGCGCTCGACCGGGTGGGGCTGGCGATTCCCGTGGAGACCCCCGTCCGCGAGCTCGGCATTGGCCAGCAGCAACTGGTAGAGATCGCCAAGGCGCTGATGAAGAACGCCGCGATCCTGGTGCTCGACGAGCCGACGGCGGCGCTGCCCGAAGCCGACACCCGGCGGCTCCTCGGCCTCCTCGGCGATCTGCGCGGGCGGGGCGTCGCCATGATCTACATCAGCCACCGGCTGGACGAGGTCTTCGCCCTCGCCGACCGGATCACCGTGTTGCGCGACGGCCGCTCGGTGGGTACGGCGCGACGGGAGGAGACTACGCCGGAGCGGGTCATCTCCTTGATGGTAGGCCGGGAGATCAGCCAGGCCTTTCCGCGCCCCGAGCGACAGCCGGGAGAGATCCTCCTGAGCCTCCGGGACTGGTCCGTCGGGGACCCGCAGAACCCGGGCCGCCGGGTGGTCGACGGCGTCTCGTTCGACGTGCGGGCCGGCGAGGTCTTGGGGATCGCGGGGCTCATGGGTGCCGGCCGCACCGCTCTTCTGGCCTCGCTGTTCGGAGCCGCGCGCAGCCCCGTGCAGGGGACGATTCAGGTGGCCGGTGGTGCGCCGCGCCGGCCGTTCCGCAATCCGCGCGAGGCCATCGCGGCCGGCCTCGCTCTGGTCGGCGAGGACCGTAAACGGTACGGCCTTTTCGCTCGCGGCTCGGTGCTCGACAACATGACGCTCGCCTCGCTTCGGGTCTTCCGGAGGCGGGGTCTTCTGGGTCTTCTGGGTCTTCTGGACGCGCGCGCGCGCCGGACGGCGGCCTCCGGTCAGGCCACGGCCCTGCGGCTGAAGTCGGCGGGGCTCGACGTCCCGGTGGGGCAGCTTTCCGGCGGCAACCAGCAGAAGGTGATCCTCGGCCGCTGGCTGCTGCGCCGGCCGCGCGTCCTGCTGCTCGACGAGCCGACGCGCGGCATTGACGTCGGCGCAAAGAGCGAGATTTACGACCTGATCGGCCGTCTCGTGGCCGGTGGGCTTGGCGTCGTCCTCGTCTCCTCCGAGCTTCCCGAGCTTCTCGGCCTCTTGCACCGTGTGCTGGTGCTGAACCAGGGGAGGCCGATGGGCCTCTTCGACGGCGGCGCGGCTACGCCCGAGCGAGTCATGGCCGCCGCGACGACTGCCACGGTCGGAGCCTGAGATGCTGAAACCTCTGAATCGTCTGAAGATCGACTGGCGCGCGCTCACCATGGTGGGAGCGCTGCTCGCCATCTGGGTGGTCTTCTCGGTGGCCACCGATGGCACCTTCCTGCTGCCGCGCAACCTTTCCCTTCTCGCCCGGCAGATGGCGGTGACCTCCATCCTGGCGGTGGGCATGGTGCTGGTGATCGTCGCCGGCCAGATCGATCTCTCCGTCGGAGCCCTGGCCGGCCTCACCGGCGCCCTCGCGGCCCTCGCCTACGCCCGGTTGGGATGGCCGCTCGCTCTCGCCATCCTGCTGGCGCTCGTCGTGGGCGCGACGTTGGGAGCCCTCGAAGGGAGCCTCGTCGCCTGGCTGCGAATTCCTCCTTTCATCGTCACCCTGGGCGGAATGCTCGTCTTCCAGGGAGCGCTCCTCGGTGTCACCGGAGGAGTCTCGACCTCGCCGCCGCGCCCCTTCCTCTTCCTGGGCCAGGCCTATCTGCCGCCGCTGGCGGGCTGGATCGTGGCCGGAGCCGTCGTCGCGGCCTTGGCGTTCACCGCTACGCGCGTCCAGGGCCGCAAGCGGTTGGGACGTCTCGGTCTCGCCATCCTCGCGATCGGCGCCGTCGCGCTGATGAACGCCTACGCGGGAGTCCCGGTGCCGGTCCTGGTCGTCCTGGCCCTTGCGACCGTCCTTTCGACCGTCGCCCACCACACCCCGTTCGGGCGTCACCTCTACGCGATCGGGGGCAACCGCGAGGCCGCCTTCTACTCCGGCATCGCCATCGAAGGCCACCTCGTCGGAGTCTTCACCCTGATGGGCCTGCTGGCCGGAGCCGCCGGAGTGGTCCTCACCGCGAGAGTGGGAGCCGCGACCCCCAACGCCGGCCAGCTCATGGAGCTCGACGCTATCGCTGCCGCCGTGATCGGAGGAACCTCCCTCCTCGGCGGTCAGGGAACCGTCTGGGGAGCCCTCCTGGGAGCCCTGGTCATGGCCTCGCTGGACAACGGCATGAGCCTGCTCAACACGGAGGCCTTCTGGCAGCCCATCCTTAAGGGGGGGATTTTGGTTGCTGCGGTGGCCGTGGATATGGCGGGGCGGCGGGGGCGGGGTTGAGGCGGCCGCAACAAGACGAGTCCGGGCTCCGTATACCTCTTGATACCAACGCCGAGCCTGTGCGTGGGCGGCTGACAAGAGGAGACGGCTCATGAAGAAGACCGAGACCCTGAAAAAGCTCAACCTTTCCAGAGAGACCGTTCTGCACCTGAGCGCGCCGGAGCTGCGCCACGCTGTGGGCAGGGACGGCTGGTCGGACGGCAGCATCTGCCCCACCACGACCCCCTCGGATTGCAAGCGCTGCCAGTAAAACCTTCCCGGCGGACCGCCCGCCGGGGTGAGTACCTCACGACGAGAACACCGGTACGATGAAGAGACCGAACGGAGGCGCCGACGACCTTGCCGGTGCCCCGGGCGGAGCCGGGGAGTAGGTTGCCACGTATTTTAGGGGTCGTCACAGAATAACTGTAGTAATGCACCGAATCTCAGCCCCATAGGGCGGCAGCACAAAGCCTGGCGGCGTCAGCCCCAGATAAAGTACCTGCCACAAACCTCAAAAAGCCCCGAAGGGGCGACAGAAGCTCTCCGGCAAGGGTGGCCGTGAGAGAGATAAGTGCGGCTCGTCGGGTGGTGCAAGGTAAGTCGCCGACGGCTCGGGTCAACTCCCCAAGAATGGGTTGAAGATCTCGACTCCTTCCACAACTTGCCCGTGGGCCAAATCCTCGGACCAGAATCGTTTCGCTCCTGAAGCCTTTGCTGCCACCAGAAGCATGGCGTCCCAGAAGGAGATCTTAATCTCGCCGGAAAGCTTCCCGGCAGTCAGAACGTCCGCTGCGGCAGGCGAGTAGACCGGCCATAGGGACAGGTCAGCCAGGATCGTCAAGGCAGTCTCTCGGGGGAGGGGAGCCGGGATCTTCCGGGTGACGATCCAAAAAAACTCCTGCATCACCTGGACACTGAGTCGGCCCGTCTTTTCGAGCCACAGGCGCTCCACGAGCGATCTGGCCCGGGCATGCTTTGCAGGTGTTGTCGGATCGTGGGCATAGACGAGGATATTGGAATCGACAAACTCAGCGTTCATGAAGCTCGTCTTTCGTCCAAGTCGGCTGTTCACCGACGCCCAAGTGGAGGCCCTTTCTCATCCGGGCAATGGCACGCTCACGGGCCTGTTCGTAGGCCGGCTCGGGTGAGGCGTCCTCTTTATGAGAGAAGCCCAAGCCAGACTGAAGGTCAATGCTTCTGCAGAGCTCATGAGCCCATAGATTCTCAAAGCTCTCCTGATAAAATTCAAACCACTTATTGTCTCGTTCTCGATGCAAGACAAAGCTTGGTCTAGAAACGAGTCGTTTTTCAAAGCCGTTTAAAGTCACAAACATGGTGCCCTCGAGAGAATTTGGATCCACTATCGTCATGACAGGCTCGGCCAGATAGTCAACAACCTTTAGCTGGACGGCATTTGGGTTTGTGCTCTGTTGGGAGATAGCGCTGAGAATTTTCCGAGCGTTATCGAGGTCAATTATAACGTTCTTCAAGTATCGGTCAGCGCCTACGCTCCGCTTTGTGGCCATTTGAACCGCATCACCCTGGGGGTCAACAAGGATGCAGCGAAGTGTGCCACCTCTTTGCACCAAATCTGTTAGCAAAGATTGGGATTCACTCAAGAAAGTGTAGCTGTTGGCTGCCTGCAAGCAGACCTCTGCTCTTGCAGTTTTTATTCTCTCCTGCGCGAGGTTGCTGTTCCATTCAGAGAAAAATTTGTGCTGATCTCTAAGCGGCGCCTCAAGTCTGCGAAAGTCTTTCACTAAATTGATCAGGTCCGATGCGGACTCCGGGCCACGTAAATATTTATAGTTGGCGATAAAGCTCGGCGGGTCCATACTTTCGTGCACTAAGTAGGGCAACACGATTATATCCCGGGCCATTGCGTATCCTAGTTCGTAGGGAACCCAAGCGGACTTGGCAAGCGCAGGCGAGATCACCACAACAATATGGCTCGCGTGATTTAAGGCGTCATAGACAACATTATCAATTTTCTGGCCAGGCGCTATCGACTCCGTATCGAGGAAGAATTGGATTCTTGCCCTACTGAGCCGCCGAGCTAATTCATCGGCGACTTTTTTGTCTATATGCGAGTAACTTATGAATACGTAGGCTCTGTCCTCATCTCCGAAGCGAAGCCCGCCTTTCGGCGAGTAGGGGGCTGAGCGACCTACTCTGCCAAAGGCACGCGTCGAAATATCGTAGAACGCCTGCAGTGCCTGTTCTTGTCCCTCTTGAACTTTCTTGCTGATTCGTGTGTGCTCGGCCAGTTTGGCGAGCCCAAGTTTTTCAGGATGGAATCCTACAAACTCCCTAATGAGATCTGACACGAGATAGAGCGTATCTCTGAATTCGTCAAGTAGCATGTCGTCTAGTTTTTCAATCGGCAAGGCATCGAGATCCTGAGCTATCGCGACGACTTCGTCGACGAAACCCTTGAAATCCTCGAACCTTAACCGGCCGAGCTCTGGTCGGCTACAGAGATACTCGGAGTTCTTGGAGCTGAGATACAATATTGCAGTCTTAACATCGCTGGTATCGGCCTTTCGCATAGAGAGCCCCCCATTCTCTTGCGAAGAAACAACCAATAACACCTCGTTTACCTTGACCCGATCTCCAGCCTTGAAAAAAACTTTCTGAACAACACCGGAAAGCGGGCTCGGCAGCTCTATATCCACTTTATCGGTAGCAACATTGGCGAAAGTCTGACCCTCTACGAGAAGATCCCCCTCCCTCACGAGAATATCGATGATTTTGGCTTCGCTAACATCCTCGCCGATCCTCGGAAACGTAATTTCATGTTGCATAGGCTCTTCGTGGGCTCCTAAGCTTGACGACTACAAGAGTTTTTCGACACTCAGCTATCTCCTTCACCGCAAAAGCGACTGCGCCATCGACCTACGGCGCGGCCAGGGGCTCCTTCGAGCTGCGCCGCTTCGGTCTCGAAGTCGCCTCGCTTCATGTCGACTATCGTAGCATGCCTGGTTTTGGCGCGAGGCTGCGGAAAGATAGCCGCTCGGATCTAGGTAACCCCGCGATCCCAAGGCGGGACGGAGTGGGTGTCACCCGGAAAGAGGTGTGGCTATGGCTCGAACAGTGCGGTCTGCACCCGTTGTGTTCTTCCTTCTCGTCTTGCTGGCTCTTCCGGCCTTGGCCAGAGAACAGCCCAAGGCTCTGGCGGAAGTACCAACTCTGCTCACCTCCCTCTGGTAGGCATTGACCGGGCTCGTGCCAAGCCTTGCCGGGCTCGGAGACGGACTCCCTCCCGTGGAGCCGACAGCGAGTAGCCAGAGCGATCTTGGCCCCGGACGCGAGCCTCTGGACTAGGCGGACTTGGAGGGGTGCCGGCCCAGGCACCCCTCTCTCGCCGTTCACACCGGCTTCGTGGCAGAGGGGAATGGCTATGACGTGGCCATGGTCTCCCTTGACTTGGCGCTTGTCTACGCGAAGCAAGGCAGGGGGAGAGAGTTGAAAAAAGCTCGCCGAGGAGACGCGCTCTCTATTCGGGACTCTTGAGATTCACCGCGAGGCGCTTTCGGCTCTGCTCCTCTTCGGGCAGGCAGATGGAAACCCCGATCAATCTCCAGCGGACCGTTTGAGTTCCAGAGTGCGTCGCAAGATCGGTAGTGCGGCATGGTCCTTTTCGCGGTCAGCGATCTCCTTGCACTCGATGACTGTCTCCAGATTGAGCACCTTGAGCCGCAGGCCGTCCACTTCGTACTCGATGCTCCGATCGAGCAACTCTTCATAGAAAAGATCGTTTCCAACCCGACTCAAAACGTCGAGAGGACCGAGATCGGTTTTCAGGAGATGTATATGGAAGCTATCGAGTTTCGAGGAGTCAGGAACAATGTGCCGCCCTGCCGGATCTTTGTAGGAGGCATTGAGCTCTCGGAGAGCCGCGACCAGGCGGGCGTTGTTCTCCGGTGTGCGATGAAAGACGACGTCCAGGTCGAAGGTGGAGATGGGGGCGCCTTCGAGGATGGCGGCGACGCCACCGACGACCACGAAGTCGACCTTATGCCGACTCAGGGCGCTGAGGATGTCGAGAAAGCGGAGCTCGCCGGCCACTTCTGAGTATCCTCACGCTGTCGACGAAGCCTTGCGCGACTTCCAGCCTCTTCGCCGGACTGAGCGCGAGCATCCAGAGGATCAAGCTGTCATCGTGGTCCGGGGATTCCGGGAGGGAGCCCTCGCAAAGAGGCTCTTCCAAGTGCGCCGCCTCGGTCTCGCGCTTCATGCCGCCATCGTAGCATGCGGGCTATGGCGTGGGCTCGAATTGTCAGCGTTGAAGCACCTATGCATCAGAGACCCTGCGCCATTCGGCGATAGGCGTTTCTTCTTCCCGAAAGGAGCTGAGAGATGACTTGCAGGACTTCCAACCGTAGTTGGAAAGCGGTGATGCTGGTTTTGGCTCTGGGGCTGGTGATGACGGCGCTCTTCCCGGGGCCTGCCCCGGTCCAGGCCTGCCAGAATTTCACCGACTTCTGGACTTATTTCAGTGACGCCTCCCATACCACGGTCGTCGGGCATTGCGAGCAGGACTGCTTCTGCGCTCCGCGGTTCTGCACGGGGCAGAAGACGGCGTATTACATCGTGACCACGGTGCCGGGCTGCCTCTGAACCCCGGGCGCCAAGCGGGAGGATCGCCCCGTCTTACGGCGATCCTCCCCGGGCTTGCGCCCCAAGGCTTCCCAAGGTCTGCGTCAGAGGTCAGAATAGCCGGATGAACCGCACTTTTCGCCTCGCGATCGCTTCCCCTCTCCTCGTCTCTCTCGTTCTGGCACTCGGCCTCGGGGCGTCTCCCGTCGCGGCGCTGGACGTTATCTTCCTGGTCCGCCATGCCGAGAAGGTGGACGACTGGCCGGCGGCGCGCGATCTGGATGCGTTTCGTCCTTTGTCTCCGGCGGGTGTGGCGCGGGCCGAGGCGCTCGCCGTTCGCCTGAAGGGAGAGGGCATCGGGGCGATCTACTCCAGCCGCACCACGCGATCCCTGGCCACGGGCGAGCCCTTGGCGAAGGCCACCGGCAAGCCCCTGACGGCCGACGACGCCTCAACGAAGCCGGCCGAGATGGACGGATTTCTCACCTCTTTACGCGAGAAGCACCCTGCCGATCACGCGGTGCTGATCGTGGGGCATTCCAACACCGTCCCCGAGCTGCTGGTGAAACTTGGAGCGAAAGCGGATTGTTTCCAGCGTCTGGGGATCACCGGCCAGCCTGGAAGCCTGATGACCGAGAGCTATGACGGTCTGTGGCGCGTCGACCTCAAGAAGCAGGGTTGTGAGGCGATCGAACGGGAGACGCAGGCGGAGGGCCGGCCTTCCAGATGAGCAACCGTTCCCAGGAGAATCTCTGCCGGATTTGCCAGAGCAGCCGCGACGCCTTACTCGGTGGCGGCTGCCCCACGCCCTGGAAGATCTTTCGCCCCGGAAACAGCCGGGCGATCGAGCCCGCGTAGCAGTAGATGTGCTGGACGTCGTACTCCCGGCCGCTGGTACGGCGAAGGAGCCGGGTGACCACGAGCTTCTGCAAGCGGTCTGGGAGCGCCAGGAGCCCAGGGATTCCGAAATGCGGATCGCGTCGAAACAGATACTTCAGCCGCGGGGGTGTCGTCACCATGCAAAGTCCGCCGATCCGAAGAACGCGGATGATCTCACCGCCCAACAGCGCTGGACGGGAAACGTGCTCGATCGTTTCCAGGCACAGGACGGAAGTGAACACATCGTCCCGAAAGGGCAAGGCTTCGCCGCTGGCGATGACCTGCAGAATGCGCAGACCTGTCTCAGAACACAGACGCTGAAGGATGGGGTGAGGTTGGTGATCCAAGGCCACCACGGTCGTCCCGGCGAAGTTTGCAACGCCGGAGGCCACTCCGCCACTGCCTGATCCAAGGTCGAGGATGCGAAGCGGGCCGCTGAACCGGGCCGCGAGGAACTCACCGATCTCCCGGCCTTCGGCCAACCGGCCTATCGTAAACTTCAGGTCTTGTTCTTCGTGAGCCGATGCCGGGCGTTGCGCGCGATCCCCGATCCCCGCTTCGTAGACGGCTTCGAGATGTTGCCAGGGAAGTGCAAGTTTCGTCGGCATTGCGTCCCGCAGTTTATCCTCCCGCGGCCTTCGGGGCTTTGACCTCGAATGCCGGCCGCTGTACATTCCCTGTACATGAGCTTCCTGAACGACTCCGAGCGCGACTTTGCCACCGCCGTGGCGCATCTCAGCTACGTCAATCCTTTCCTGGCGGAGCGGATCGAGTGGGAACGGCGGGCGCTCGGCGCGGAGCATTTCTCTTCCGACGAGGTTTGGCATTCGAGGGGCGACCTCGCAGGGCAGAATCCCAACGAGGTTCGGGTCGCCGAGCGCGCGGCGGCGCTGGCCGAGGAGCTTCGGGAGCGGCTGGTGAACGGGGTCCGCGCCACGGCGGAGGAACTCGATCTCTACCAGGACGTAGCGCTGTACCTGCTCTACTATCGCTACGAGGCGCGTTTCTACGCGGCCCTCATGGCGGCAGGCCGCCGGCCTGATTTCGGTTTTTATGAGGATTTCGTCGCCGATTGCGAGCGATTCTTCGCGCCGGCCGGGGGCCGCCGTCGGCCCCGGCCGGATCTGACCCATCTGTTCTCCTGCTACTTTCAGATCCGCCGCGCGTTCCACCATACCTTTCACTCGATCGTCGGCGGCTCGATGCCGGCGGCGCGTTTGCGCGCCAAGGTCTGGCAATCCATCTTCACTCACGACCTGCGGCGCTATCAGCGGGCTCTCTATCAACGCCTGGGCGATGTGACGACACTCATCACCGGCCCCTCGGGTACGGGCAAGGAGCTGGTGGCACGTGCGATCGCTTTCTCGCGCTACCTGCCTTTCGATCCTGAAACACGCAGCTTCGGCGAGCGTCCCGAGGAGTCGTTCTTCCCCCTCAATCTCTCCGCGCTCTCGCCGACGCTGATCGAATCGGAGCTTTTCGGCCACCGCCGCGGCGCGTTCACCGGCGCCGTCGGCGACCGCACGGGATGGTTCGAGGTCTGCCCGCCGCTGGGCACGGTTTTTCTCGACGAGATCGGCGAGGTGGATTCCGCCATTCAGGTCAAGCTGCTGCGGGTGCTCGAAACGCGCACGTTTCAGCGCCTGGGCGACACGCGGGAGCGGCGTTTCCGGGGCAAGGTGGTGGCGGCGACCAATCGCGATCTTGACGTGGAGATGAGCGCCGGCCGCTTCCGCGAGGACCTCTATTACCGGCTCTGCTCCGACCGTATCGAGACGCCATCGCTCGCCGAGCGCGTCCACGATTCGCCGCGGGAGATCGCGGACCTCGTCCTCGTTCTCGCCGAGCGGCAGGTAGGCGAGGAGCTGGCGCCTGAGGTGGCGGCGGAGGTCGTGGCATGGATCGATAGCCGGCTCGGGGCCGACTACCCGTGGCCCGGCAACGTCCGGGAACTCGCGCAATGCGTGAGCAACGTCCTCATTCGCAGTGAATATCTTCCCGCCTCCCGGGGCTCGGCCGCGGACCCGCGTCGGGTGGTGGCGGAGGAGATTCTCAAGGGCGGCCTCTCGGCGGACGAGGTGCTGAGCCGCTACTGCACGCTGGTCTACGCCGAGACAGGGAGCTATCAGGAGTCCGCCCGCCGCCTCGGGCTCGACCGCCGCACCGTCAAGGCGCGCGTGGAGCCGGGGTTGCTCGCAAGGTTGCGGTCTGGCCGGGCACCCTCCGCAGCCCCACGCCGCCAGCCCGTAAGGGCGACGTTCCCGTAGCCCCGGGTGGGAGCCGGCGGAGCCGGTGCGAACCCGGGGAGGGAGACGTGTTCGATCGCCACGTGGCAGGCGGCGAATCACCTGGCACCCCGATCCCGGCACGGCGGCGAATCACCTGGCACCCCGATCCCGTGGCCCCCGATCCCATCCCCGGTTTCCCGGGGTTCCCCCGGAGGCACCCGGGGCTACGGGAACGCCGCCCTACGGGCTCGCGGTGTCGCGGTTGTTGCCTTCCCCCTCTCCCGGGTCGGGAGAGGGGGCCAGGGGATGAGGGTTTACGGCGCCTTGGGCGCCGTGGTCTCCCGGGTCAGCAGGGCTTCCAGCCTCTGGATCCGGGTTTCCTGCTGCTCCAGTTGGGTTTTCTGCTGCGCGACCTGGTTCAGAAGCTCTCCAACCCGTGCCTGCTGGGCTTCCGCGTTGGCGTGCTGCTTCTGGACCTCGTTGAGGAGCATCGCGTTGATCCAATGGTAGCGCACGGTTTGGGGCTGACCCTTGGCGTCGTATTGAACGAGGGTCGGGTAGACCTTGGCCACTTCTTCGGCGACGAGACCGTACTGGAGAAGGTGAGAGCCGTCGTCGACGCCAGCCTTGTAGTGGAAGGTGACGGGGCGGAGCTTCATCAGATTCCCGCTCGCATCACCCATGTCGTCGACGTCCTCCTTGTAACGAATTGAAGAGGTCACGGTGCCGAGCTGACCGTTGCTGTCGATGAACACCTGGGTCCCGCTCGACACGGTGACACCGTTCACGCCGGCGAGGAACGTCGCGGTCTGCGTGCTGGAGCCGATGCGGATGGTGTTCGACTCGTTTCCCGGGGCGTGATTGCCGATGTCGATGTTGTTGCTGCCGCTGCCGATGTTGATGCCGGCGGAGGCACCGACGGCGATGTTGCCGGAGCCGGACGCATTGCCCAGGGCGTTGGCGCCGAGCGCCGTGTTGCTGCTTCCGGTCGTGTTGCCGAACAGGGCGTCGAAGCCGACTGCCACGTTCGAGCCGCCGGTCGTGTTGTTGTTCGAGGCGGAGGCACCGAAGGCGGAGTTCGCGCTGCCGGTCGTGTTGGCGTTCAGGGTGCTGCCGCCGAGCGCCGCGTTGGCGATCCCCGTGGTGTTGGAGAACAGGGCGAACGAGCCGACTCCCGTGTTGGCGCCCCCGCTGGTGGTGGAGAAGCAGGCGTCGTTACCGACGGCGGTATTGTCCGATCCGGAGGTATTGGAGGCCAGGGCACCCTCCCCCAGCGCCGTGTTGCGGTCCCCGGTCGACGTTCCGGGATTGCCCGCGCCGGTGCCGAGATAGAGATCGTTGAAGCCGGCGGCGTGGAGGTTCAAGGCGCAGAGGAAGAGCGTGGTGAGCAGGACGACAGAGTAGCGAAGCTGGGCGTTGGACATGAAAGACCTCCTGGGTAGAGAGCCACTCGGGGCCACTGTTGCTTTTGATCCTCACCTAAGAAGACCTATAAGCAGCGGTGCCCGTCCCCGCTCGCAGCGAGCCGGAGCGCGCCGGCGCGAAGAGTCTTGATACGATCCCCCTCCGGTTTTTCCGCCGGCCCATAGGAGAGCTTCCAATGACGATGTCCTTCCCGAGTCTCCCGCAGTCTCCACGCACCCGCGGACTGGCCATGGTGTTGCTCACCCTGCTGACCGCCTTGGCGGCGGGTGCGTCCGCCGCCAAGGCGCCCAAGCCGGCAGCGCCGGCCAAGGCTGCCGCGCCTGCCGTGGGCGCCGCCGCCCAGGACGGCGAGCCCACCGCCGAGAAGAAGTTCAAGAACATCAAGGTGCTGCGCAGCATGCCCGCCTCGCAGATGCTCCCTGTGATGCACCTGTTCGAGGCGTCCCTGGGCGTCTCCTGCGGCTTCTGCCACGTCACCGACGGAGACCAGTTCGAGCTCGACACCAAGAAGGAGAAGGAAACGGCCCGCGAGATGATCCGGATGGTGATGGAGATCAACAAGAACAATTTCGAAGGCAAGACCGTCGTCACCTGCAACACCTGCCACGGCGGCAAGGAACGCCCCGTGTCGGTGCCGCCGATCCCCCAGGGACAGGTCGCCGAGAAGGCTCACGCGGAGCCGGAGGCGCGGGAGAAGCTGCCGAGCGCTTCGCAGATCCTCGATCGCTACATTGAAGCGCTCGGCGGCCGGACGGCTCTGCTGGCGGTGAAGAGCCGGGTCTGGCGCGGCACGCTGCTGCACGCGAAGGTAGTCGACCTGAATGCCGCCAAGCCCGAGGTCGTCAACCGGGGGCAGGAAGACCCCCTGGAGATCTCCGCGCAGTGGCCCGGAAAGGTGACGGCGGTCGTCGGTCCGTCCAACTGGCGCCTCGTCGAGCGGCTCGACGGAACGTCGGGGACGGTCGAAATGCCGAACCAGCAAACGCGTCCCATGACCGGGGGAGAGGTCGCCCGTTTCACGGCGCTGGGCGATCTGCGGCGGGACCTCGACTTGCAGGACCGGGCCGACAAGGTACGGGTCGGCGGCAAGGACAAGATCGATGGACGGGAGGTTTACATCCTCCGCGCTCCGGCGACGGAGGGGGGCCGCGAGCTTCTGTACTTCGACGTCCAGACCGGACTGCTGCGGCGCCGGCTCGCCTTCCATCCGACGGTGATCGGGAACGATCCCGAGCAGACGGATCTGGAGGACTATCGCCCCACCGGCGGCAAGCCGGGAGGCGTCAAGGTGCCGTTCGTCGTCAAGGTCTCCTACCTCGACGACACTCATCTCGGCACCACCCGGAAGCTGACGGAGGTTCTCGACAACGTCGCGCCGTAGAGTGCGGCGGCCCAGCCTCCAAGGATGTCGCGGCGTCTTCGGGGAAGACGCCGCCTTGGTTGCGTCCGGCGCGTCTCCGTTCCGTTCCGCTTCGGCATCTCCCCCGTCAACGCCTGGCCGGACCCATACAACGCCGCAACGGATCGGAACGTCGCGGCATCGTCGAATACAACGCGGCATTGCAGATGGATACGCCGCATTGTCAAAAAACAACGCGGCATCGCACGATGCGACGTCACGTCGACTCGATCCGTTGCGGCATCGTCTCGATCACTTGCGGCATATCTACCTACAATGCGGCATTGGATGATTGCGATGCCGCAACCGACGGAGATGACGCGGCGTCTCTGCTTGCGCTGCCGCATCGACTCCGGATAAGTCGCAACAGCTTTATCCGTCGCGGCGTTTCGAAATCCAATGCGGCGTTGTATGAGATCGACGCGGCATTGTAGCCGGAAACGCCGCATCATCTTTATCTAATGCCGCGCCGCTCCCAGCTCTTGCGGCATTTCACCAAATGGAGTCTGGAATTCTGGGTCAGGCATCCTTGCGTCGCTGGACTTGCGGCATTGTCTGGCGATATCGTCTCGCCAACGGGAACAATGACGCAAGCGCGCCCGGCGGTGCCGCGACCCCTCCGTCCGACGAGGAGCCTGAGATGGATACGAACGTTTCGATCGCGCAGGTGCTCTCCGAGATGGAGACGCAGATCGGCCATCACGAAGGCCAGGAGGCTTTCCACGCGCAGCAGGAGGTCTTCCATCGCGACCAGCGGGCTCTCCATGCGGAGACGCTCGCCAAGGTGAGGGAGCGATACGAGGCGTTCCGGTCCGCTGCGACGGCCGCCGGGGAGGTCGTGCAGCTCAGGCCGCCGGCCGCCCCACCGGCCGCCGAGCTGGTCCTTCCCGACGATCGTCCGATCACCTTGACGAAGCTGGCCGCCCGGCTGATCGCGAGCAAGGGCCAGGACGAGACCTTCACGCCCACGGGAGTGGCCCGGGAGCTCAACCAGCGTTTCCCCGCCAAAATGCGTCGCCCGGCCGACGGCCGTGCCGTCTCGGTCTGCCTGCGCCGTCTCCTCGGCCAAGGCCGCCTCCGCCTCGTCAAAAAGGGTGGCGCCGTCCACGAAGCCATCTACGGCCGGCGAAAGTAGGCTGCCACCCCTGGAAGCTCGAGTCAGCGGGTGGTGGTCGGGGTGCCGCAGGCATCCGACGGGCGGACGATGGTGTCCTTGATCGGCACCGTCAGGGAGCCTCCGTAGACCTGCTCCAGCGTCTGGACGCCGAGCGGCTGGAGGGTTTCGCGGCGGAGCTGCAGTTTGCGGTGAGCCTTCTTCATGGGGGAATCTCCTTCTGAGTGGTGGGGGCAGGCATGCCCGCGTTCCTTTACGCAGGAGGGAGCCTTTTTGGCTTACCGGCGCGAGTGATATTCTTTTTCCGGACAAAGGAGGATGGAACCTGTTCGATTACACGCCGGAAGACCGGGGGACCGACTGGTATCCGAAGCTGGCGTATAGGCCGGCGGAGTAAGGGCTGAGCCAAGAGATCACTCAGGCCGACTGACCTGCAAGCTCAGTTTTTTGCCCCGAAGGGGCTTAGGCATGTAGCCAGGGGCTGGCGCTTTTTCCAGCCCCTGGAAACCACGCCCCCACCTTTTCTAAAGCCCCGAAGGGGCGGCGGCGCGCTCATCGTTGGAAGCAAACTGCCGCCGCCCCTTTGGGGCTCCAGAGTTTTATTGGCCACGTCTACCGGGGGCTGGCAAAAAGCGCCAGCCCCCGGCTACATGCCTGAGCCCCTTCGGGGCAGACTTCGCGATTGTGCGGCGGACCGGTCCGCCTGGTTGACGCCATCACTCCATTCGCACAGCATGTAGGGACCGCAGGAAAACAAGGAAGATACCCAGGGCACCGACGCCTGGGGAGAAGCAAGGTGGTGCCGTAGGTACACCCGCGATCCCCGGCGACGGTGAAACACGCGTCGTTTTGTCGATTGGTCGCGGGCTCATTCGAAGCCCTTACATCCTGGCTCTGGGAATGGGGTTGCTGAGGCGCCGGGCTGGCCCAAACTCTCTCTAAGGCAACCTACGACTCTGCTGCCGCGGCCTCATTCGAGAAGACCGCGATCACCGCTGAGTCTCCTTACTCGCGCCCAGCCTCGGGCACCTCTTGCAATTCGGCAAGCAGCGCGGTCACGCCCCAGATCTTCACACCACGCTCCAACATCTGCTGCCGTAATTCGTCGTCCGCTCTCAAGTCGCCATCACCAGAGACAACTGCGTCGGCGTGGCCGCTGAGGGCCGTTGCCAGGACTGGATGATCTTTCGGGTCACGGCAGCGGGGTGGAACGGCCGTGGCTTCCACCCACAGCCCTCGCCAGCGCAACTGCTCGATGAGAGCCTTCGCCTGCGCCGGGTCAATGCCTCGGCTCAGGCGTGGCCGTTGCGAGACTTCTTGAAGCTCGTCAAGCAGAGGTTGGCTGATGATGACAAGGAACTTGCCAGCCCGCCATGCCTCCAGCACCGGCAAGGTGGCGGGACCACCGAGGAGTGCACGGATCCAAAGATTGGTGTCGACGACGATTCGTGTCTTCATGCCGGCCGTGCGGCCTTGCGCACCGCCTGCACTTCGCGATCGATGTCGGCATCTGTAAGGTCTTCGGCTGGGGCTCGCGCGGCCAGTTGCGCGATCAGATCTTTGAAGCGAGCATCCATCTCAGTCTCGGCGAGAGCACGTGCCACACGGGCACGAGCCGGCTCATCGAGGCTGTGGATGACGCCGAGGAGGTCTTCGAGGCCGAGCCGCACGTTGGGGATGGTGATCTCCGAAGAGCGAAGAGCTATGTCACGATCCTTCATAGTGTTTTACCTCGGCGCGTCTCCCTCCGAAAAGCTTAGCACAGCCAGAAAATCAGGGCGCGGCAGGCCGGCTCGACGCTCTGCGACGACGGGCCTCGGCTCCCCCGGGCACGTTTTCACCTCCTCAGGTGTCTAAGGCGATAAGGGGGTCCCACGAACGGGATCTCCACGTCGATTGGGAGGAGGTTCTCCATGTCCCGCACGACCATGCTTTTGGGCTTGCTTGCCCTTGCCGGGGTGGGTCTTGCCGGTGTCGCGACGCATACCGCGCAGAGCGACACCCGGCCCGATACCCGGACTGATACCAAGCCTGATGCCCGACCCGATACCCGGCCCGCCGCCGTTGGCGTAGCTTCGTCCTCGTTCCGGTTCCCACCAGCGCCCGGCTCCGGGTCGGGGGCGGAGCCGGCTTCTCCGATCCAGCTCACCGCGTCCGACGGGACGGGACTCTCCCTGGTGGCGCTGGAGGCGAATGGGGTTCTGGAGCCGCCGCTCGCCTTCACCGAGATGCACCTGACGTTCGAGAACCCCCGCGATCAGCGGATCGAAGGGCGGTTCCGCATCGCCCTGCCGCCGGGCGCGGCGCTCAGCCGTTTCGCCATGAAGATCGGCGGCGCCTGGCAGGAGGGCGAGGTGGTGGAGCGCCAGCGCGCCCGCGTGGCCTATGAGGATGCTCTCCACCGCCGGGTGGACCCGGCCCTGCTCGAACAGGAAGCGGGCAACGAGTTCTCGGCGCGGGTCTTCCCGATCCTGCCGCGCGAGCGCAAGGAGATCGTCGTCTCCTACTCCTATGCGCTGGCGCGGGCGGACGAGCCCTACGTCCTTCCTCTCCAGGGGCTCTCCAATGTCGGCCGGCTCGACGTCCGCGTCCTGCTCGGCGATCATCCGGCCGGCGATTCGAAGGCCGGCGGCGCGAGCAATCTGGGCGGCGAGGTCCGCGACCGCCGCGTCGTCGAGCTCCACAAGCGCGACTGGACTCCCGACCAGGATCTGGAGATCGGCCAGGACCGCGTGGCGAATCGCTCCGGGCTGCGGCAGGGCAATCTCGCCGTGGTGCGGGTCTCCGCTCCGGTCGAGAGGATTCCACAGGAGATCGCCGGGCTCTACGTGCTCGTCGATTCGAGCGCGTCCCGCGCCCTGGGCTATGCCACCCAGGTACGCCGGGTGGCGGATCTGGTCGCCGGCTTGCGGGGCGGCGCCGGCGGCTCGACGCCGCTGGGAATCGCCGCTTTCGATCAAGAGGTGGTACCGATTTTCGAAGGCCGGGCGGGCGACTTCGGCGAGGCCGAGATGGCGCGCCTGCGTTCCCGCCGGCCCCTGGGTGCCTCCGACCTCAACCAGGCGCTCGGCTGGCTGGGCGATCGCATGGCCAAGGCCGGCCGTAAATATCCCCGGGTTCTCCTCGTCACCGACGGCGTGGCCACGGCCGGCGACACCGAGGGGCGGGCGCTCAAGGCGGCGGTCAAGGCCCTGGGTGGACGCGGCGTCGAGCGGCTCGACGTGCTGGCGGTGGGCGGTCTGCGCGACGAGGCGACGCTCAAGGAGCTGACGACCGGCAACCTGGCGCACGACGGCCAGCGTATCGACGGCGCCGCTCCTATCGAGGAGATCGCCCGCCGGCTGACCCTTGCCTGCCGCTCCGGCATTCCGGTGGCGATCGCGGGAGCGGCCTGGGTCTGGCCGGACACTCTCGACGGCATCCAGCCGGGCGACGAGACGCTGGTCTACGCCGATCTGCCGGCCAAGAAGGCG
>Ga0134121_10000856_pt1 | contig 31323 bp, 24 predicted proteins | sample KB301_FD_96463 | JGI IMG/M metagenome (GOLD analysis project Ga0134121, IMG submission 96463) | Terrestrial soil microbial communities without Nitrogen fertilizer from Kellogg Biological Station, Michigan, USA - KB3-0-1 | ecosystem: Environmental > Terrestrial > Soil > Unclassified ... | reverse complement strand
TAGTTGCCGCCCTGATTCGGATAATTGCCGCCCTGGTTCGGATAGCGCCGGCCACTCTGCTGAATCTGCGCCATGGTTTGTGCGCGCGGATAACCGCGCAAACGCTCCTGCACGCTGGAGAATTCACGATCGTCCGTGCGCGCGGCTGTGTTCACGCGGAGTAGTTGCGCCTCCTGATTGATGCGCGCATAGCGATCCTTTGGGCTGGGGTGATCGCTAAGGAAGCCACCACCACCGCTGCCTGTGCGCTCAATCGTTTGGAACATGTTCGCGAGGTCGCGCGGATCGTAACCGGCATTCGCCATGATGCGCGCGCCGAGCAGGTCCGCTTCGGTTTCGTACTCGCGACTGAACTTCAAAAAGTAAACGCCCACCGTACCCTGGGCCAACTGGCCCAATCCCGGGCCGCCGAGAATTGTCCCGCCGACGCCGAGAATGCCGGCAAGCAAGCCATACTTCTGCGCTTTCGTTGCTTGCGCAGTTCCGTGACGCAACGCGACGTGGCTCAGTTCGTGGGCCATCACGCCGGCCATCTCACCTTCAGTGCGCGCCGCTTGGATCATGCCGCGATTTACGTACATCGGCCCGCCCGGTAACGCGAACGCATTGATGTCGCTCGCATTCAAAACTTTGAAGTAATACCGAAATTCAGGATGCTGGAACTCTGGCGGAATCGCTGCGACCAATCTCTGGCCGACATTCTCAACGTATGAATCGACCCGCGCATCGCGCAACAAAGGAAACTGCTGTTCAGCCTGGGCGGCTGCTTCACGTCCTAATTTTACGTCGTCGCTCGGTTTGTACTTGTTACTGTGATAGGAAATTTTGGTCTGGGCGAACGCCGCTGCCGGCATCAAGAAGATCGCCAACGCCACTTGCAGCGCCAGCAACTTCAGCCCAAGCCGATAAGACTTTTTATTCATCATCTTGCTCCTTCGACTGCTAATCAAACGCGACGCGATGTTTAGACACTATTGCGTCAGATTCGTTTGCCTGGAGAGAGCCTACAAACCGGGTGCCAGTGGCCGGCCAAAATCCTGAGCGGCAATTATTCTATTTTGAAGGCGCATTAACGCGCCACTTAGGAAGCCCTCAGTCGCTCCACGAGCTTTAAGCCGCTGGCGCGCACCGCCACTAACGAAACAAATCCGCTCACCGATGCGTCGATTTCGTTCAAAGCGAACCCGATATGGTTCAGCTCTATTTGCGGGGCTTAATCTTTTCTTCGAGCCACCTGGTGGCTGCGTCCAACGGTGCAATGTGATGCGGCCGGCCCTTAAATGCGCGAATCATCGAGACAATCAGAAAGACGAAGGCCGCGAAGCGAAACATGCCCGAACCGAAGTTACTGCCGGAGATCAGAGTCAAGATGCCAAACGCACCGGACAAAATAAGTATGGCGATCTGCAAACCCAACCCCTGCGCCGCATGGAAACGCGTGCGGCCCTCCGTGCGCGGCACCAGCAACAACTCGATCACCGCAGCCACTGCTCCGATGTATCCCGGAACGTATGGCAGCAGGTTCGCCCACCTTTCCTGAATACCGAGCCCCGTCACCCGATTCCTTCCGGGTCGGAACATCGCCGACACCGGTGGCGGCTGATAGATGTTTGGAGGCGGAACCGGCGGAGGCTGGTAGATGCTTGCCGGATCCAGTCCTGGTGACTCGTACATTGTAGCCCGCCTCGTCGGGGGAGGAACAAACACAGACGGATAAGAGGTCACCTTGTCCTGAATCATTTGGGTCGGAGCCTCGCTCTCAGATCGCGCCCGAGATGTCCCGGCACCTTCAATTCGCGTGGTTTCGCCGCCAAGTCGGATTGTCTCCGCGTCACCCTGCGACGGAAACGACTCACTCGCCCGGTCGGCAACCTTTTCGTCGAGCGGATTAGTGTCGTATTTAGTGCGTTTGGGCTGCATTGAAACTTCTACGAGAGCCTCGCGAGCCGAGTTTCACTGAGCCGGCTGCTCGATGATCTCGTATTCGGCCGATTCCCACCGCGCTTCGCTTTCAATCAACCGAAAGGCGCCGACGCAAGGCTCTGAATTTCGGAATCCAACAATAAGGTAAACCGCTGCCGGATAGTAGGCAAGACGCACGTCGGTCGCGGAAGGCTGAGGATCTGACGAGCGTGGATGCGAGTGGTAAATCGCCAGCAATTCTTCGCCACGTTGACGCATTATGCGCTGCGCAGCGAAGAGGTCTTCAGGGGCTGCTTCGTAAGCCACGAGCGGATCTGCGGCGATGTTGCGGGTTCGATAGAGAGATTGCGCCTGACCGTGTTTGGTTCCGCCGATCAAGCCGCAGCATTCATGAGGAGAGGCTTCGCGAGCGTGCGCGATGATTTCATCGAACTGCGCTCGACTCATCTCGAGGTTCATAACCGAACATTGAATTAGCCGCAGATAGACGCGGATTAAGACAAAACCAAACTGATAGTTTTTGCTCTGCGTCTATCCGCGTTCATCCCCGGCTAGTCATTCACGATCTTCAAATGCAGCTCTTCCAGTTGCTTCGGATCGACTTCGCCGGGCGCATCGATCATCAAATCCTGCGCGGAAGCGGTCTTGGGAAACGCCATGACCTCGCGAATGTTTTCCGTGGGCACCAAAACCATCAGCGTGCGTTCAATGCCTGAAGCAATTCCGCCGTGCGGAGGCGTGCCGTAGGCAAGCGCTTCCAGAAAGAATCCGAAGCGAGCGCGCGCCTGCTCATCAGTCATGCCGAGCGCTTTGAAAACGAGCGATTGCACGTCGCTCCGATGAATCCTGATCGAACCGCCCCCGACCTCAACCCCATTGATGACCGCGTCGTAGGCCTTCGCGCGCAACTGGCCGAACAATCCGCTCTCGCCTTTGACCGCGCGCTCCAGGACCGTTACATCTTCGTCGAGCGGCGACGTGAACGGATGATGCATCGCGTAGTAGCGATCATCGTCTTCGTGATATTCGAACATCGGAAACTCAGTGACCCACAGCGGCGCGTACACGCCTTCCGGAATCAGGTTCTCGCGTTTGGCGACTTCGTTGCGCAGCGCGCCCAGACTAGCCGCGACGACGCCAGGTTTACCGGCCACGATCAAAACAGCGTCGCCTTTTTGCGCGCCGGCCAAACCGGCGAGGTCGACAACCGTGTCGTGGCCCAGGACTTTCAACAATGAAGAGGTCAGTTCATCGCCGAGCTTGATCCAGGCCAGCGCCGTCGCGCCATACCGCTTCGCAAACTCCTGCAACTCGTCGAGCGTCTTGCGCGACATCGACGCGCCGCCACTGACAACCAATCCTTTGATTTCGCCTTTTGCCGACAGCACGGACGCATAAGGCGCGAAGGTGGTCTCAGCTAATGCTTCCGAGAAATCCTGCAACTCCATCGCCGGAATGCGCAGGTCAGGTTTGTCGGATCCGAACCGGCGCATCGCTTCTGCATACGTGAGTTGGGGAAATGGCGTCTGCAACTCCACATCAATTAAGCGAAAGATGCGCGCGAACAAACCTTCAACAAGCCGGTAAACCTGTTCGGGCGTCGCGAAGCTCATCTCAACGTCAAGCTGTGAAAACTCCGGCTGCCGATCGGCGCGCAAATCTTCATCCCGAAAACAACGGGCGATCTGGTAGTACTTATCGAGCCCGGCAATCATACAAATCTGTTTGAAGATCTGCGGGGACTGCGGCAACGCGAAAAACTTTCCGGGCTGCACGCGCGACGGGACGACATAATCGCGCGCGCCTTCGGGCGTCGATTTGATCAGGTTCGGAGTTTCGATCTGCGTAAAGCCCTGCTCGTCCATGTAGCGATTGATTTCCAGAATCAATCGATGACGCAGGCGCAGGTTTGCTTGCAGTTGCGAGCGGCGCAGATCGAGATAGCGATACTTCAGACGCAGATCTTCAGCGGCGAGCGCCGTTTCTGTCGCATCAAGTTGAAAAGGCAGCGTGCGCGCGTCATTCAGCACACGGATTTCCGTGGCTTGAACTTCCACATCTCCCGTCGCCAGTTTCGGGTTGCGCGCACCTTCATCGCGCAGCGCAACTTCACCGATGATGGCGAGCACATACTCGCCGCGAACGTCCTTCGCTTTGACGTGAGCTTCGGGAGCTTTCTCCTGATTGACTACGATCTGGGTGATGCCGTCGCGGTCCCGCAGATCGATGAATGTCAGCGGGCCAAAGTCGCGCCGTCGCGCGCACCAACCCATCAGCGTCACCCGCTCGCCAACATTTTCTTTGCGCAGCGCACCACATGAATGTGTGCGCTCAAGATTTCCGAGGTTCTCAATCATTTTCAGTTGTCAGTTTGCAGTCTCCAGTTTTCAGTTGCACTCACATTTCGTTCAGTGCTTAAAACTGAAAACTCAAAACTGGAAACTCTTTAGAAGAGCACTGTCCCTCCATCAACATTAATCGCCTGACCATTAATGCCGCGACCTTCATCCGAAGCAAGCAACAACGCCAACGCGGCAACTTCTTCGGCGGTGACCATGCGGTTTTGCGGACTCATTGTCTCAAGAGCAGTTCTCGCCTCCCGATCCGAGATCCCAGTTCGGGTCATGATGTTTTCAATCCCGCGCGTGGTCATTTCGGTATCGACATAGCCGGGACAGATGGCGTTAACTGTGATGCCCAGCGCCGCAACTTCCAGAGCAACCGATTGCGTCAGGCCGAGTACGCCATGCTTTGAAGCCGCATAAGCCGAAATGTAAGGAGTGCCAACTTTGCCGGCAATCGAGGCGATATTAATCACCCGGCCCCATTTGCGTTGAATCATCTCCGGCAGCGCGGCATGAGTGCAGCGAAACGTGCCACCCAGGTTTGTATTGAGATGGCGTTCCCACATCGCCTCATCGCTCTTGATGAACGACGCGGTTTCAGCAATGCCGGCGTTGTTGACCAGAATGTCGGGCCCGCGGCCAAAATGCTCGTTCACCTGCGCGAAGGCGTTTCTCACGCTTTCAGAAATCGTCACATCACATTCAAGTGCCAGGGCTTCACTGCCAAACTGATCGCGAATCTCGCCCACAACCTTTTCGACTTGCTCGCGAGTGCGCGCCGCCACGGCGATTGATGCGCCCTCCTCCGCAAAAGCGAGCGCAATCGCGCGGCCAATGCCGCGGCCACCGCCGGTGATGAATGCGAGTCTGCTGGCGAGCTTCATAAAAAACTGCCACAGAGGCACTGAGACACAGAGAAAGCTGAAACAGTTTGAGCGACGCAAGGTAAGCGGGTCAAATCAACCTCAATCTCGCCTGTTCAGCCAAACTGCGAATTGTCCTCCGTGTCTCTGTGCCTCTGTGGCTACCTTCCCGTAAACCGCGGCGGCCGCTTCTCTAAAAAAGCGCGGACGCCCTCTGCGCCATCCTCAGATTCGAAACAGCGTAGTTGCGCGTCAACCTCGTACTGCAGCATCTGCTCGAGCGTGTCGTGCTCGCTGGCATAAACGGCATGCTTTGAGCCGGCGATTGAAACCGCCGCACTGTCGCGCAAACGCTCCGTAAGTTTTCTCGTCTCACTTTCCAACTCGTCCGGGGCGACGACCTTATTCACCAGCCCAAGGTGAAATGCGCGTTGCGCGTCTATGGCATCGCCGAGAAAAAACATTTCGCACGCGATGTTCGACGGAATCATGCGCGGCAAAAAATATGTTCCGCCCCAGTCAGGATGGAAACCAATCTTCACGAACGATTGGGCGAACGTCGCGTCGGAAGAAGCAATGCGTAGATCGCAGGCCAGAGCCAAATTGAATCCCGCTCCTGCGGCCGGGCCATTGATCGACGCAATCACTGGCTTGGTCATGTGACGCATCGCCAGGATCACGCGCCGCGCCGCGCCCAGCAAGCGCGCGAATTCTTCTGAGTCGCCGCGCTCAACCAGCTCAGCCATGAAATTCACATCGCCGCCGGCACAAAATGCGCGGCCCGCGCCGGTTAGCACCACCACGCGCACATCCGGATCGCTGCCGGCTGCTTCCAGAGCCTCAGCGAGATCGCGGCGCATGTAATCGACGAGGGCGTTCAGGCGATCGGGCCGGTTCAGAGTGATCGTGACGATCCCGGAGTCTTCGGCGATTTTGACGAGTTCTTCGGACATGGAGTCAGCACCGCCTGCGGTAGCGGGCGGTTGATCTGAATTATTAGGTCCGTTCGTCGTTTGAGATCAACCATCCGCTACCGCGGACGGTACTGACCTCATTTACCCGAGAAGTTTGGTTTACGCTTATTCACATATGCGTCCAATCCTTCTTTGGCGTCTTCTGATTGGAACAGTAGCTGCTGAAGTTCTCGTTCAAGCGCCAGGGCTGATTCGAAGGGCATCTCTGCGCCGGTCTGGACGGCCCGTTTGATGCGACCGACGGCGCGCGAAGCTTTGCTCGGAGTTGTGAATTGCTGCGCGTACTCCATCACTTGTTTCATGAAATCCGCGGCGGCGTCCGCGTCGACGATGCGATTCACCAAGCCGAGAGCTTCACCTTTTTCGAAATCAAATAACTCTCCCACGGCCATCAATTCGATCGCCTTTGATTTGCCGACGATGCGCGTCAAACGTTGGGTGCCGCCGGTCCCCGGCAGAACGCCGAGCGAAACTTCCGGCAAACCCATCTTGCCCGCGCCGCGCCGCGCGACGCGAAGGTCCGCCGCCATCGCGACTTCCAATCCACCACCGACGCAGTGCCCATTGATGGCGGCAATGACGAGCTTGGGTGTTTGCTCCAGACGATTCAACGTTTCGTTCGCGTGCAAACAAAAATAGTATTTGAATTCCGGCGTGACTTCGCTGAGCATCGCGATGTTCGCGCCCGCGCAGAAGAATTTCTCACCGGCTCCCGTGATGATGATCACCTGCACGCTCTCATCCATGCGCGCTTCAAGGATGCGCGCGTCGAGCTGCTGCATCATTTCGAATGAATAGGCGTTGGCCGGCGGATCGTTGAGCGTGATCACCGCCAGTGCTTGCTCAGTTTTGTATTCAATTAAGTTTTGTTCGCTCATCAAATTGTCAGTACCGCCTGCGGCAGCGGGCGGTTGCACTTCACCCGGATGTACATCAATCAGAAATCAACCATCCGCTACCGCAGATGGCCCTGACACTCACGCCGTGCGCCAGACGCTTACCTTCTCGCTTGCACGCGATGACGGCAGCGAGAAAGATTCATTCGCCGTCGAAAGAAATCCGTTTAAGAACAGCCGGGTAATATTATCGACGAGCTGATTGACCGACAACTTGCCGCGAGGATCGTACCAGTTGTAGATCCAGTTCATCATTCCGAACAACGCATAGGTTGCTACGGTCGGATCCACCGTTCCGCGCGGGCCGTTCCGATCCTGGATCTCACGCAGAATCTTTCGGGCGCGCTTCGCATAACGCTCTTTCTTTGCGGAAACGTGCTGATGCATGTCGCCTTCAAGCGATTCGGCCTCATGCGATAACACCTTCATCTCGGCCATGTTTGCGGCAAAAAACGAAAGATGATTGTCGATGAAGATGCGCAGCTTCTCAAATGGATCGTCGATGTCCTTGATGCGCTGCTCCAGGCTCTCACTAACCCTCCCAAAGCAATGACCCTGGATCAGAAACAGCAGTTCTTCTTTCGATTTGCAGTAGTGATAAAGGCCGGCCAGGCTGACGCCGGTCGCGCGCGAGATGTCGCGCATCGAGGTTGAGTGATAGCTCTTCTCGGCAAAGATCCGCGCGGAGGTGCGCAGGATATGCTCGAGCTTTTGATCGTAACGAGTGAAGTTCTCGTTCATAGAATTTGCCACAGAGACACCGAGGCACAGAGAAGAATTTAATCAGTTATTCCCCTTGTTGCTTCTCCGTGTCTCCGTGCCTCAGTGGCTAAGTCACAATCTCACATATTCAAACTCAAACGGCTTGCCCTTAATTCCAGATGTTGGAGGCGCGATCCAGTTGGCGATCTTGCCGACTTCAGTCACAGGCTTCATCAAGCTGCGGACGTACTCGCGATCTTCGATCGTCGGCAACCAGACAGATTTTTTGGCCTCGAATTCTTCTGGCGAAATCAATTTGCCCTCGGTGTCGAAGTAGTGCCCGGCGTATTCACCGACGTGACGATGGAAACGAATATTCGGCAGAGAGAGTCTTTCGCTGCGGCCTTCATCCGCCAGTGCTTTGTTCCAACGCGCTAAACCTTTCTCGCAATCCTTCACGTATTCGCCGCGCAGGACTTCGTTCAGAGCATTGCGCAGCGGAACTTCGCGCGGCACCAGCTTCCCATTCTCAACCACCTGCATCGTGAACGAGCCTTCGGTGGCAACGTGATCGGTGTATTGCTCCTGCTCTTTGAAGCGCCCTTTCAAACCTGCCGCGAAAAAATCCGCGGAGTTTGAACTGATCTCGCCGCCGAAGAGATCGAGCGAGTAGCTGAACCAAAAGTTGATGTATTTCTGAATGATTTCCAGCGGGATGCCTCCGACTTCGCGCACGTCTTCGTTTTCTTTCATCAACTGCGCGGTGCGTTTGACGACGCGACTCAGGCCCGTGTCACCGACGAACATGTGATGCGCTTCTTCGGTCAGCATGAAGCGGCACGTGCGCGCGAGCGGCTCGAATCCCGATTCAGCCAAAGCCGACAACTGATACTTGCCGTCGCGATCGGTGAACATTGTGAACGCGTAGAAATTCAACCAGTCGTCGCACGGCTGATTGAACGCTTCGAGGATGCGCGGCTTGTCCGGATTGCCGCTGCGTCGCTCAAGCAGGGCGTCCGCTTCATCACGGCCATCGCGTCCAAAGTATGCGTGCAGCAGGTAAACCATCGCCCAAAGGTGACGACCTTCTTCGACGTTCACCTGAAACAGATTGCGCAGGTCGTAAAGCGAAGGACACGTCGCCCCAAGTCGTCGCTGCTGTTCGACTGAAGCCGGTTCGGTATCGCCCTGGGTGACGATGATGCGGCGCAGCGCGTTGCGAAACTCACCGGGCACTTCCTGATAAGCCGGCGCGCCATAGTTGTCGCCGAAGCCAACCTTCGCGTCCGGCTCAGCCGGTTCAAGGAAAATGCCCCAGCGATAATCCGGCATCTTCACGTAATCGAAATGCGCCCAGCCTTCGCTGCCAACATCGATCGCCGTGCGCAGCCAGACATCTTTCTCCTGAAAGCCTTCCGGCCCCATGTCGTGCCACCACGACAGAAAATTCGGCAGCCACTTCTCCAGCGCGCGCTGCAGACGTTTGTCTTCGCTCAAGTTAACGTTATTTGGTATTCGTTCGTAAAGATTCATAAGAGTTTTCAGTTTTGAGTTTTCAGTTTTCAGTGAGCGGCCTGCGCTTTGGCGCTCAACGCGTACAGCATTTTTCGGATTTCGGTAATGGCTTCATCAATTTCGAGGCTCCGGGTCTATTCAATCAACCCGAGTTCTTCGGCGATGATTCGTTGTGTATCGAGTTCAGCGAGAGAGCCGTTCGCCATCGCGAGGAATTGTCGGAATTCGCCTGGGTGCTGTCGCGCTTGGCCTTCAGCTATATTGGAAGCGACCGATACCGCAGCGCGTTTCATCTGGCTGGCCAGCCCATATAACTCGCTCTTAGGGAATGCTTCACACGCTAGATAGACGAGCTTGCAAAGCGCAATGCTCTTCTGCCAAACGACCAGGTCTTTGTATGAACGCGATCCCATTCTGAAAACTGCAAACTCAAAACTGAAAACTAAGTTCGACGAAAGTCGAACTGCGCTTGCGTCGGCTTGCCGTAGTTCGTCAACGCACCATTCGGCCCGACGGCATTTGGCCTCTGAAAGATCCAGTTCTGCCAGGCCGTTAATCGCCCATATATTTTCGTGTCCATCGTTTCCGGTCCGGCGAAACGCAGTGAAGCCTCCATCCCGGTCAGCGCATCAGGTGAAAGCGACGTGCGCTCCTCGATCGCCAGACGAATTTCGTCATCCCAGTCGAGATCGTCCGGCGCGAAGGTGACCAGACCCGCTTCATCAGCCGCTTCCGTATCGAAAGGCCCTTCGTGCGCAAATGCTTCGTAAGCTTTTTTCTGATCGGCGAGGAATCGCGACTGTAAGCGCGTCAAGCCATTACTCATGAGAAACCCGCCCACGTTCAGGTCACTGAGCGCGACTTCGACCGCTTTCTCGGGATGGTTCAGCATGTAGCTGCGATCAGACGCCAGCACCAGCTCAAACAGATTGCCCGCGAAGCAACTGCCCGGTTCGATGATCGAGAAGAAACTTTTCGCCGTCAGATCCATTCGGCGCAGCGTGCGCGCCATTTGCAGTAGGGTTTCGCGGACCAGCCAGTGATCACGGTTAGCAGCGAGTGCCTTATCAACCGCGAGGACGTCCTCGATTTTTCCTTCCGTACGAACACAAACCAAACCAATCTCCGGCTCGTTCACGCGCAGGTGAAGCAGCGCGTCATCCAGTTCACGATAGGCTCGCAGGGGCCAGTAATCGTCACCCAACTTCTGAATCTCATCGGCAGTGGTCGGGAGATCCGATTCAGGCGCGTGCACAGTTAGATCCGCGTACCGCTTGTCGCGATGAAACCGGAGCGAGATGTATTTGTAGTCGCGCGTATCTGCAGGGGCGGGGCTCGTTCCCGCCCGTTCTTGTGAATCAGTCGGGGCAGGGACAAGCCCTGCCCGTACAGTTAAGGGATGCAGCTTGATGCCTTGGAGCGCAGGCATCCCTGCCTGCGGTTCGCCGGCATCTTTGCCGGCCTCCGTTGTCTCGCCGCTGGGCAAATTAACAATTTGCGCCACGCGATCATCCACTCCGTCCTGAAACTTAGTGGTCGGGAATGTATCGTCGATGAGTCCCCATTCTTTCGCGCGCTTGCCCTTCAACCCTTCTGCCAAAGTGGAGAACACGTCAGCGCGATCGCGGCGAATCTTTCGCTTATCAACCAGTCGCGTCAATCCGCCCGTGCCGGGCAACACTCCCAGCAAAGGAACTTCAGGAAGTGAAACCGCGGAATTACCATCATCGACCAGGTAGATTTCGTCGCAGGCAATCGCCAGCTCGTAGCCACCACCCGAGGCTGTTCCGTTCAAAGCCGCCAGGTAGCGGCGCCCTGAATGCTGTGAATCATCTTCGATCGCACAGCGTGTCTCATTGGTGAACTTGCAGAAGTTGACCTTGAAAGCGTGTGACGACGTGCCCAGCATGTAAATGTTCGCGCCGGCGCAGAAGATGCGCGGCTTCAAACTGGTGACGACAACCGCACGCACCTCGGGATGCTCGAACCGAATTCGCTGAATCGCGTCAGCCAATTCGATGTCGACGCCGAGGTCGTATGAATTAAGCTTCAGCTTGTAACCCTGGTTCAGGGTCTCATCTTCGGCCACGTCCATCGAAAGGCGCGCGACGGCGCCCTCGAAAGAAAGCTTCCAGTGCTTGTATTGATCGGGTGATGTTTGAAAGTTGATCATAGTGGCACAGACTTCATTCTGTGATGCTCCTTCAAGCCAGCACAGACTAAAGGCTGTGCTACTCAGCCGTTCGAACGTTCGTTCGAAACGGTAAGCATAAGAAAAAGAGGCCTTTCCGGTCAAGCGCGGAAGGTTGGCTGCTTGTAAGAACTTTGGTTTTGGAGATCTGAGAACCGACCTAAGGAACAAGGCAGTCTTCCAACACCACGAATCCTCTTCCGCCCAAACCACCGCCGATGCCTTTTACAGTTCCTTCAACGGTCGCTTGCTGGCCACCGGCTAGTTGAGCTAACCGGGAACTTTGCGATTTGTTGAAATAGCATTGGGTCTGAGCATAGCCGCCCGCCGGAGAATGAAAGGTCAGGACGACTGAGCCGTTCTTTTGCACATCGATGGAATTCACTGTGCCGTTGACGCGAATTCTTTTTCCGCCGTACATCTGATTCGCGCGCACTTCATTGCCTTCAAAATCGATAACCAATTTGCCGGCGTTGATAGGTTCGGGATCAGTGTCCTGATTGCGGACCGCGTTCGGTGACGGTTGGATAATTGCGACGGGCTCGGCGGGCTGATTGCCAAGGCGCGCCCATTCTTCGCCGCCGACGCAGCGAATGAATCCATCGCCATGGCCGCACTCCTGGGCCAGCCCGGCTGCATCGTATCCCTGAAATGTGTCGTGAACCTCAACCAGCGAAAGAATCGCCGCGCCGCTCGGCTGCGTATTGAAAGCGATGAACTGATACTTCTTCGCAGCCCGCCCTGCAAACTTAAACGTCACGTAACGACCCGACAGAATAACTGTGCCTCGGTCGGTCTCGCGTACGGTGTTGTTATTAGGCCGGCCAACGAACTTGTACTCGAAGGTCCCATTAGACGTGATGACAAATTGCTCGCCGTAGAACGAGGTCGCCGTGCCGGCATAGTTGCCGGTGTTTGAGTCAACATAAGTTTGGACGCTGCCTGCGCCATGGTCCCACTTGCCGGCCAGATCATCCGTCGTGATTGAATCTTTCAACGTCCCCGACAGAGGTTTCTGCGGAGCATATCCCGGGCGATCCGGAAACGGATCTGTTTGCGTAGCTGATACTTGAGCAGACGAAGAATTCGAGGTGTTGCTTGAATCATCAGAGGCTGCGGCGCCGTTGTCGATGCTCAGTCCCTGATTTGTGAAAGCGATTTTGTCTGGCGCAATACCCGTGATGGCCAATAGATTTTGCCCGGCGAGTTGCCGGCTGACTTTTACGGTCTCAGCATTGGCGCCCTGTTTGCCTTCCTGATAAGTCGCGAGCGCGAACCCGGTAAAAATCACCAGAGTTTCATACATCTCCTGCTTCTGCCGATCGCTGACTCCGTTCAAAGCGTTACCTGCGACCAGGGCCTCAGCGATGGCATCGCGCAGTTCCATCATCGGCGGGTCAGCCGGCTGGCCCGCATCGTGATAGATGCTGGCGTTGGTAGCAAAGAAGAAACTCAGCGCGAGCGCGAGATCGTTCGGGTGGCCCGCCGCCCGCGCACCTTTTTCGTATTCCGTGAGGATGGCACTCATGATGGTAAAGACCTGCTCATTGCCGGCATCTATCGTGTTGGCGATTTCGCGAGTCTTCAATTGGGTCCCGGTGGGACGAAAACGGACCGCTGCGTCACTGCCGGTGTGAATCGTTCGCGTCTTCTCACGCCGCCGCCGGGCCACGCGATCCACGATCGTTTTGGTAACCATCCCGCCCGCTGGATCGTTAAAGCTGCCGCCAAGGCCGCTCGCACCCTGCGCGACCGCCGGTACACACGAAGCAAGCATCAGGAAAATCAGATAACCGTGGCTGATGCGAAATTTATCCATGTTCAATCCTTTCGAGTACACGGGCAGTAACGATCGCAACAGATCGTTCTGGAGAGATGTCCTTTTTCTAGTTGCTTACGCGGGTAAGTAACTGCCGGCTCAAAGAACGAAGGTTGGAAGGAAACAACTTTGAGCGGACACACTATATAGGAGTTTCTTACTGGATGATATGGTCACCATGGACATAGTCATCGTTAACCAGCGTGACGTCGCGGGCCCCTGGCGGGAACTGAGATACTTTCGGGAAAGAGTCGCGAAGCGAAGCAAGCCGCGCCATTGTTGGGCGCGGCTTGTTCGATCAATCAACGAGGATGGCCTGGTTGGTTAGCGATACTCGGGAGAGGCAACGACCGGAAGATTGAAAACATCTGCGAGCGTGTTGAGATCGTATCGTAACCCGTTCCAGCGGCTCTCGACTTTTGGTCCCAGACGCCGGTTACGCATCGCGACATTAATCTTTGACGCCAGTGACAGGCAGGTGCGGACTTGCTCTTTGTTATCAATCCACTTGTCCGTGCGATCGAACTGCTTCCGCAAATCGTCGGTCGCATGCTCTAAATCTTTCGCGTCTTGATTCAACTGATCCTCGCGATTGGTGTTGTTCAAGCGGCTGTGATCGAGCGCCTTGTCAAATTCTTTTTTGAATTTGTCGGTGCTGTCTTCGACACGCTTGATGATGCGGTCAACGTCGCCCTTGGTGTAAACGCGGCCGCGCGCCACGCGGGGCTGGGCCTGGCTAATACTCGCAATTGTTAACAGCCCTAGCGTAGCCGCCAACACAAAAACAAACTTTGAAAAATTGGTTCTCATACAGTCTCCTTGGTGATCTGTTCGAGCACACTATTCAGACGCAGTTACTGTCCGGTTGGGCGAGAAAAATTTGGCGGAGGCGTGTAGGAATCGAACCTACCTAAGCCTGCTCTCGCAGGCTCACTAACGGTTTTGAAGACCGCGCCATTCACCAGAACAGATGCGCCTCCGCAATGAATCCGGAACTGCGGTTGCCGTTAGGGCAAGCAGTGTGAAAAGCGCGTATAGAGTAACGATCTAAATCGGATTTTGTCGAACCGGGGCAGGATTAGCCGCGACTTGGCAGTCTAACGAGTAATCATCGAATCATCATGATGACTTTGCGTACTCGCCCGCCATCGAACTCGCACAGGAAAATCCCCTGCCAACGACCGAGCAGAAGCCTGCCGTCGGAAAAAGGAATCGTCACGCTGGGACCAACCAGGCTGGCTTTGATGTGCGCGTCTGAGTTTTCTTCGCCGTGCCGGAAGCCCATGCCGTGTTGCGGAATCAACGTCCGCAGTGCGTGCAGCATGTCGCGGGGAACGTCAGGATCGGCATTCTCGTTCACGGTCAGTCCAGCAGTCGTGTGCTGAACATAGAGGACGACGATACCTTCCTTCGCGCCTGACTCGCTCAGCTGCTGCTGAACTTCATCGGTGAATTCGACGAGTTCTTCGCGTTGATGTGAGCGAACTTTCAGCGTGTACATCGCTTCCGATTGTAACGTGAATATTATGAAACGGCTTAACGCGTCACGACTATAATGCGCCGCGATGGATCCCATCCCGGCCCTGCTGCTAATTGTCGCCTCGTTCATGGGCTTAATTATCTGGGTAATAGTTTACTTCGCTCTGGTCGAACGCCTGTTGAAGGCAATGATTGGATCGATCTTCGGAGTAGAGATCGGTGGATTCGCTAATGAGCTTCGGCGCCGGCGCTATGCGGGCCAGGCGCCAGGCTGCCTGCGCGGCTGGCACATCATTTCACCAACAGGCTCGGTCGCCAGCGGCTGTCTGTCAGACACAGTTGTCTGGGTTATTGGTGGTCTGTTTCGGCTGGCGTTTGTCGGCGGCGCGATCCTTGGCGTGATTGTTCTGGATCTGATTGTTTTCTTCTCCGCGTTTACTGAACCACGCTAAATTGCGAGTCTTTCGCGAAGGCGCGCTCACTCTTCCTCTTCACCAATTACTCGGCGAAGGCGAATCGTCGCATCGGCCGGCGAGGGCGATGAATTCGGCGAAGGATAAATTGCCCGCGCGCCGACTTCCGGGCGAAAGTTTCCATTGTCGTCATAGAGCCGCCGGTATTGCAGCGTGTTGCGCACGACGCCCTGAATGTAGAGGCGCGTCTCGCGAAACGGCACCGCCTCCTCCCACTCATCGATTTGCAAAGGTAAAGACGCGCGCCATTGCACGACGCGGTTCGGACCGGCGTTGTAAGCCGCAGCCACGTATTCAATGCGACCGTACTTATCGAGTTGGTCTTTGAAGTACGCCGTGCCGAGCTGAATATTCAATCGCGGTTCGAACAGCGCATCCATCGTGATCGATCGATCGACGCCAACTCGCCGGGCAGTCGTGATCGCGGTCGGCACGATCAATTGCATCAGGCCATAAGCTCTCGCGGACGAGACGGCGCGTGGATTGAAAACGGTTTCCTGGCGAATCAGACCCGCAACTTGATATGGATCTAACGAACGCGCGCGTGCCTCCTGCTTGATGACGTCCCAGTACTGAAGGGGATAGAAGATGTCCCATTCGTCCGGCCGCATCTCTTCCGGTTTCATCTGCGAATAATCCGGATAGCTGCGCTTGAAATAGTTCAGCGCCTGCACGTTGTCATTCTTCGCGCGAAAGATTTTCGCGATCGCCAGATTCACGCGCGGACTGTTTGGGGCAGATGCAGCCGCATTGTTTAGTTCGTCGAGCGCCCAATCGTCCGTGCCGATGATGTTGAGTTGATCGGCTTTGGCAATCCGTTCGTCTTCGTTCTTACCCGCGGTCTCTTCAGCGACTGTCACGGTTTTCAGGTTCGCGACCGCCTTGCCGATCTGCGAATCACTCGGAAACTCCTGCGCCCGCGCGCCACTGCGATTCAGATCGTCGAGGCGCTGCTTCGCCAAATATCCATACCAGTTCGCATCGTAGCGGTAGAGAAGACCTTGATAGATCGCTCGCGCTTCAGCGAGTTTGCCGACGCGTTCGCTGTCGCGCGCGGCCCAGTACGCGGCCTTGCCGCGAAAATCGGAATTGTTACCGGCGTAGAGCGCCAGGTGTTCCGTCAGCAGCCGGGATGATTCCGCGAAGTTCTTCGCATCATGCGCCGCCCAAGCGAGGTAGAACTGGGCCGGCGTAACTTCGGGGTTGCCAGCGTGAGAAGTCACTGCCGCGCGATAGAAATAACTCGCGTTGACGTCATCTTTATTGTTCTCAGCGATCTGGCCGAGTTGCACCAACGCCCGCATCGTCGCGGTGCCACTAGTGCTTGATCGGCGCATTTCCTCGGCCAAATCCCGCGCTTGCGTCCATTGCCTGGCTCGTCCGTAAGCGACCGCGAGTCCCATCATGGCCATCGTCCGCTGTTCGAGGGGGATTTGATTTAACGCCGCGGCTGCTTCGGGAAACCTGCGAGAGTTAGCTGCGGCGATAACTCGAAACGCCGCGTTGTCACGCGTCGCTGTTCCAGGAAATCGGGTAAACGCATCGGTATAAGCATCGTAAGCTTCTGAGAAGCGTTTCGCCGAAAAGAGTCCCATGGCGCGGTGGTCTGCTTCTTCGGCAGTCGCTGCGGCAGTGCTCGATCCCAGACGCGCGATTGCCGAGCCGGCTTCGGTGGTTTCAGCTGACGCTGATGCCGGCGCGAAGAAATAGACTCGCCGATAGCTCGCAATCGCGCGCGTCGAATCTCCCGTTTGCTCGTAAGCCTTCGCCTTTACTAATTCGATCGCAGCATCTTCTGCGCTAAGCATGAACGCGTCATCGCGATTCCGGAGACTATCAATCAACGTCGGCACCGCGGCCGCCTGGCCATCCTGCATGAGCATCTGGACGTCATGCAGCAGCGCACCGCGAGCGCGCAACGAATTGGGAAAATCCCGCGCCAGCTTTTCATAAGCCGCCCGCGCTTCGACTCGCCGCCCAGCTTGTTCGAGGGCGCTCGCCTTCAACCACAGAGCGTAGTCACCAATGTTGGTTAAGCTGCGGACGCTGCTGTCATCGATCAACGACGCCGCCCCGGCAAAGTCCTTCGCGTTCGTCCGAATTCGCGCATGAACGATCCTGGCCAGCGTGCCGGCAGTCGTGTTCGGAAAATTCTTTTCGAGGCGCGTGACTGCATCTTCGGCCGGCAGCACGCCGCCGCGCGTCATTGAACGGAGCGTCTCGCGCGCCTGGATTTCCTGCGGCGTCTGCTGGAGCGATGTGCAACTGGCAACCAGGAACAGCGGTGCGAGCGCGATGAAGATTGTACTGAGACTCATGAGAACGAAGGCGAAGCGATGTTTGTGAAGTGTGATCATAATGTGATGACTACTTTGATGCGAACTCCGGGGCAGGTGGCGGTATTTTAGCACGAAGTTGCGGGGCACAAACTTTGGGCTGATAACTGTCGGTGGGCAGTGTGAGCAGTTACAGAACCGCGAACGGTAGTGAGCGGGATAAAGGAACCGGCTTGCGGAGAGTAATTGCGCGATCAACAAAATGTGACTCAATGACGCTCTTGATCCCGCTCACTACCGTTCGCGGTTCTGTATCATGCTTATCGAAAACTATTGACGCTTACATCTTCAGTCAATAGAATCCGCGCCACTCAGTTCTATCAACTGCGTTTCCGACAAGGAGAAGTTATGAAAATCAAAATGATGATGTGCGCTTTGCTTGTGATCTTCGCGAGCGCCATGGTGTGCTCAGCTCAAACCAGCGCTCATATGGGCACTTGGAAGCTGAACGAAGCAAAATCGAAATTCCCCAAAGGCGCGACGAAGAATCATACCGTCGTCTATGAAGCGGCCGGCGATCAGACGAAGGTCACCGTCGATGGGACTGCCGGCGACGGCAGCGCCGTGCATAGTGAATGGACCGGAAAGTTCGACGGCAAGCCTTATGCGCTTACTGGCGACCCCGCAGGTGACATGAGGTCTTACCGCGTAGTTAACCGTCGCACGCTGTCGCTGAGAAGCACCAAAGCTGGAAAACTAACAACCACGGCGACAATCGTCGTATCGCGCGATGGGAAAAGCCGCACCGTGACCGCCTCAAGCAAGAACGCCAAAGGTAAATGGATCACGAGCAGGGGTTTTTACGACAAGCAGTAAGTGAGCAGCGGGTGGTGAGCAGTCAGCAGTTACAGAACCGCGAACGGTAGTGAGCGGGATCAAAGGTTCCGGTTCGCATAGAAATGAATCAAGGCGCGATCGCTTCAGATTTGATCGAGGCGCTTGAGTCCGCTCACTACCGTTCGCGGTTCTGTAACTGTTCACTGCCAACTGCTCACTAATTATGCTTACAGATTCGAAAGACTCGGGGTAGCTCTCGCTATTAGAGCTTCAGGTTCAGGCGTGAAGTCCTCGCCGGGATTGATGAACTGGTCGCGCTCAAACTTGTACTGCTTATCGTAGAGCTGCCGGTAACGCCCATCAGCCGCGAGCAATGCTTCGTGAGTGCCCCGCTCGACAATCTCGCCATCTTCCAGAACCAGGATTTGATCGGCGCTCCGAATCGTGGACAGCCGGTGCGCGATCACGAAAGTCGTGCGCCCGCGGCGCAGCTGGCGCAGGCCATCCTGAATCAGGGCCTCACTTTCACTGTCGAGACTGGAAGTTGCTTCATCGAGAATCAGCAGTTTCGGATCGGCAAGTATCGCCCGCGCGATGGCGATGCGCTGACGTTGTCCGCCGGATAGTTTGACGCCGCGCTCGCCCACAATCGTGTCGTACTTCAGCTCGAATTTTTCGACGAACTCTTCGACGTGCGCGATCCGGCTGACGGCTTGAATCTCTTCACGGGTAGCGTGCGGTTTGGAAAAGCCGATGTTGTCCGCCACCGTTCCGTCAAACAGAAAGTTGTCCTGCATCACGACCCCGAGATACGAGCGGAAGTCGCGCAGACGCAGCGTGTTCAAGTCTTTGCCATCAACTTTGATCGTGCCGGACAGCGGGTGATTAAAGTTCATCGCGAGACTGATCAGAGTGCTCTTGCCCGAGCCGCTGGAACCAACGAGCGCCGTCGTCGAACCGGCCGGGGCTTTGAAGGAAACATCTTTCAGCACGGGCACGCCTGCGTTGTATTCGAACCAAACGTGCTCGAATTCAATCTCGCCGGAAACCTCAGGCAGCGGTTCGCGAAACTCATCCTGATCGTCTTCGGTTTTCATGTCCATCACTTCGCGAATGCGATCGAGCCCCGCAAAGGCTTCGGTGATCTGCGTACCGATCGCTGCAAACTGAATCAACGGCATGGCCATCATTCCGGTAAAGAGGACGTACATGAACAGATCGCCAATCGTCATTTTGCCGCTGACGACCGAAGGCCCGCCCACCACGATGATCACTACGCCGACGGCGCCGACGATCAAGCTGGAGAACGCGGTGGTGGCGGAAACGCCGGTCATCGATTTCGCGATGTTCCGGAAAAGTTTGTGCGCGCCGCGCGCAAAGGTCAGCTCTTCGCGTTTCTCGGCGGTGTAGGCTTTGACGATGCGAATGCCGCCCAGCGATTCGGTTAAGCGGCCAGTGAGAGTCGCGGTTATTTCGCCGCGCTCGCGGAACAAAGGTCTCAGCCGCGTGAAAGCGAACGACAATGCCGCGCCGAACGTCCCCAACACCAAAATTGTGATCGAGGTCAGCCGCCAGTTGAGCCAGAACAAAACACAGAGAGCGACGATTGCGGTGATAAAGCTGCCAACTAATTGGACCAGCCCCGTGCCGACCAGATTCCGAATGCCTTCGGCATCGTTCATGATTCGCGAAATGAGTTTGCCGACCTGAGTAGAATCGAAATAGCTGACCGGCAGACGGGCAATCTTGGCCTGCACCTTCTTGCGCATCTCCGTGATGGCGCGCTGGGCCGCGACTCCCAGCACCTGCGACAGGCTGAAACTGGTGAGGGCTTGAATGATGGTGGCTGCGCCTGCCGCGATAGCGATCTTCCAAAGCAGATCGACGCGTCCTTTGACGATCACCTGATCGATCAAAAACTTGGTCGAGGCGGGTAGCACCAGGCCCATCGCCTGATTAATCAGCATCAACACCGCGCCGAGCAGCAGACGCCGGCGATGAGTCCAAATTAATTCGCGCGCGTCGCCCCAGGCCGCCGACCAGCGAATCTTTTTCTTTTTCGGTTCAGCCATTAGTCAATGATGCAATACCTTCGACGGTCTATGCGCATTAGCGAAAACATAAAAAGGCCACCGTTTGGTGGCCATTATTATCAGGGGACGATTGTCAATTGCGTTTACTGCTTACTGCCTTCTGCTTACTGCCTACTGATTTTGGTAGCGCATACGGGACTCGAACCCGTGATCTCTGCCTTGAGAGGGCAGCGTGTTAACCAACTACACCAATGCGCCGCAAGTTGATGTTCGCGATTATAGAGGTCGCCAACGAAAGCCTGCAAGTTGCACAGGTTCGCCCTTCCATATGCTTGCCTGCGATGTGAGCCCCGTCACGTCTCGATTTTTTCCGCGCATGTTATACTCCGCCTTCGCAATTCTTACTTCATCTGATTCGGTGAACCTGACCAAGTCCAAATGAACATTGCGGTGCTGAACGAAACGGGCGGAGGCGAAGCGCGCGTCGCGTTGATGCCCGATTCGGTGCAGAAGCTCGTCACTGCCAAAGCCTCTTTGTTCGTTGAGAGCGGCGCTGGGCTCGGCGCGGCGCGCACAGATGAAGATTTCAAAAACGCGGGCGCCGAAATCGTCACCGATCGAGACTCGCTGCTGGCGAGCGCCGACGTGCTGGTGACCGTTGCGCGGCCTTCCGCAGAAGATTTTCAAAAGTTAAGAAAGGGCGCGGTCGTGCTCGGTTTTCTGCGCCCGCTTGATGAGCCCGCCAAGTTAACTCCCGCGCTCGAAAACGGATTAACGACGTTCTCGATGGAGCTGGTGCCGCGCATCACGCGCGCGCAGGCGATGGATGCGCTCTCGTCGATGGCCACGGTGGCGGGATACAAAGCAGTGCTGCTCGGCGCCGATCGGATCCCCCGCATGTTTCCTTTATTAATGACTGCCGCCGGTACGGTTCCGCCGGCACGCGTGCTGGTGCTGGGCGCGGGCGTCGCGGGATTGCAGGCGATTGCGACAGCGCGCAGGCTCGGCGCGGTCGTCGAAGCCTATGACGTGCGGGCGGCTGCGGGTGAGCAGGTGCGCTCGCTCGGCGCAAAGTTCCTGGAAGTCGATCTCGGCGGCATTCAAACCGAAGACAAAGGCGGATACGCAGTCGAACTTTCACCCGAAGCTCTGCAGCGCGGGCGTGATCTGATTGCCGAACAAGCCAAGAGCGCGGACGTCATCATCACCACCGCTCAAGTGCCCGGCCGTAAAGCGCCGGTGTTGATGGATGAGACGGCCATCAACGGCATGAAGCGCGGATCGATAGTGATCGACCTCGCCGGAGCGACGGGCGGCAACGTCGTTGGCAGCAAACCTGACGAGATTGTCGAGCGTGATGGCGTGACGATCATGGCGCCGACGAACCTGCCGGCGACTGTGCCCGTGCACGCGAGCCAACTCTATTCGCGGAACGTGACCGCCTTTCTGAATCTGTTAATTAAGGATGGCGAGCTGAACCTCGACATGAACGACGATGTGGTGGGCCCCTCGTGCGTAACGCACGAAGGCAAGTGGGCCAACCAACGGGTCGCGGCAGCGATGGGCGTGACGCAAAGTTAGGGAGCGATGAGATGAGTGTGAATATCATTTCAATCCTTTTGTTTGAAGGTAGCGAGAGCATGTCGGCGGCGGCGATCATCGCGGCGCTCTATGTCTTCGCGCTGGCCGCGTTTCTTGGATATCAGGTCATCTCGCGCGTGCCACCGCTTTTGCACACACCCTTGATGTCGGCGACGAATGCAATTTCCGGTATCTCGCTGGTGGGTTCGATCGTGATCGCCGGCGGCACAGGGCCACATCATGCAAAGGTAGCCACCATTCTCGGCTTCATCGCAGTGGTGTGTTCGACTTCGAACGTAGTCGGCGGATTCGCGCTGACCGATCGCATGCTGCGGATGTTCAAGCGGAAAAAATGAAAAACTGATCTTTGGACTTTGATCTTCGGTCTTTGGCGTTTTGACCAAAGGTCTTATTGAAATCAAGCGTATCCGCTGACAGGAAGTCAAAGTCCAAAGACCAAAGCACCAAGATCGTTCTTATGATCTGGCAAACCTACTTCATCGAATTCAGTTACCTGCTCGCCTCGATCCTCTTCATCTTCGGGCTGAAGGGTTTGAGTCATCCTGAGACCGCCAAGCGCGGCATGCACCTCGCCGAAATCGGCATGACGTTGGCCATCATCGGCACGCTCATGCACTTCGAGATAGTCAGCTATACCTGGATCATCGTGGGTCTCTTGCTGGGAGGGTTACTGGGCGCGGCCATGGGCGTATGGGTGCCGATGACTGCGATGCCGCAACGAACTGCTCTGTCACATGCGTTCGGCGCGTTCGCGGCGGCGCTGGTCGGCATTGCCGAGTACTACAGCTATACCCACGGCTTCAAAGACATCGCGCAATTGGGCCACGTGAAGATGGGCGCGATGGGTTTCGAGATCATGCTGGGCGCACTCACGACGACCGGCAGCTTGATCGCTTTCGGAAAGTTGCAGGGAGTTCTGCCGGGCCAGCCTTTGATCTATCGCGGCCAGAACATCTTCAACATGGCCCTGCTCGCCACGACGGTCGGGCTTTTCATTTATCTGATCTTTGTACCGACGGCCGTGATTCCGTTCTATGTGATGCTCGGGCTGGCGTTTGTTTTTGGAATTCTGCTGGTGATGCCCATCGGTTCCGCCGACATGCCGGTGGTCATGTCGCTCTTGAATTCCTACGCGGGTCTGGCATCAGCGGCCACCGGATTTGTGCTCGGCAACAACGTGCTAATTATTGCGGGCACCCTGGATGGATTTTCGGGATTCATCCTTTCGATCCTGATGTGCCGCGCGATGAATCGCTCGATCAATAACGTGCTGTTCGGCGCCTTTGGCAGCGCCGCCACCTCGGCGGCGGGAGCGGGGGGCGAGCAAGGCACGATGCGCGAAGTCAGTCTGGATGACGCGGCAGTGCAGCTCGCTTACGCCAGCAAGGTGGTGTTTGTTCCCGGCTACGGCTTAGCGACTGCGCAGGCGCAACACGCTGTGCGCGAACTCGCGACGGTGCTCGAAGAAAAAGGCGTCACCGTCAAATATGGCATTCACCCGGTCGCCGGTCGCATGCCGGGCCACATGAATGTGTTGCTGGCGGAAGCGAACGTGCCTTATTCGCAGCTCTACGAACTCGAACAAATCAACCCGGAGCTTTCCAGCACAGACGTTTCTGTGGTCATCGGCGCGAACGACGTGGTGAATCCTGACGCGCGCGACAATCCTTCGAGTCCCATCGCCGGCATGCCGATCATCGAAGTCGATCGCTCGAAATCCGTCATCGTTCTCAAACGCGGTCAAGGCAAAGGTTTCTCCGGCCTCGAAAATCCTCTCTTCTTCAAGCCAGTCACGGGCATGCTCTACGGCGACGCAAAAGACACACTGACGAAATTAGTGAGCGCGGTGCAACACGCGTAGATGGTGGCACGCGCATCTTGCGCGTGGCTCACGGATGGGACGTCCGTGCCACGAAGTATTCTCCGCACGCGTAACCAAACTCCTGCTTCATCCGTATAATCGAACAGTCATGATCAAAACACTCAGAGCTTATCTACTTGTCTTCCTGTTGGCAGCTTCGTTCGCGCTGCCGGCAACATTTGCTCAACGTCGCGCCGAGCGCGCGACTGCGCACGCTTCTGCGGCGCTGATGAAAGCGCGCGGCGTCGAGGCGATCACGGCCGCACAACTCAGAAGCTACCTGACTTTCATCGCTTCGGATGAGATGGAAGGCCGCGACACGCCTTCGCGCGGGCTGGACACGACCGCGAAGTTCATCGCGATGAACCTGGGCCGCTGGGGCTTTAAGCCGATGGGCGACGATGGAACTTTCTTTCAGAAGATTGCCCTGCGCCGCGAGGCGCTCGATGCGACGAAGACTTCAGCCTCGATCAATGGCAAAGACTTTGTCGTCGGCGAGGACTTTCTGCCCAATGCAGTTTCGGCCACGTTGTCCGGCCCGCTGGTTTACGCGGGGAACGGTTGGGTGCTCAAGGCAAAGAACCTCAATCCTTATCAGGGCATCGACGTCAAAGACAAAATCATTGTGGTGGTCGGCAACGGCTTTCCGCGCGGCGTGACTCGGAACGATCTCGCCGGCCGCATGGGCGAAGACTGGAGCAGCCCGACGGTCTACGCGCAACAGCATGGCGCGAAAGGCGTGCTCGCGATTCCTGATGCGGGCGCGCTGTTAAGCTGGGAGCAGTTACGCGCGCGCAGCTTGCAGCCGCCGCGTTCAGTCGTCGAGAAATTCACTACCCAACCTAACGCTCCACCCGTCCCTAATGTCGTGATGTCCATGAAGATGGCAAAGGCCCTCTTTGAAGGCGAGAAGGTGGACGCAGTTGCGCTGGCAAACGGCTCTGACGTGGCACCATTCGAACTTACTCCGAAAAACATCACCGTCACCATCGCCGTCAAGAGTGAACATCCCATGACGCAAAATGTCGTCGCGGTTTGGGAAGGTAGCGACGCCGTTTTGAAGAACGAATACGTCGCGGTGGGCGCGCATTACGATCACGTGGGCATCTGCGCCCCCGGCACTGCCGATCCGATTTGCAACGGCGCCGATGACGATGGATCAGGAACGACTGCGGTGCTGGGAATGGCGGAAGCGATTTCGCATGCGAAGCAGAGGCCGAAGCGATCGGTTCTCTTCGTCTGGCATTGTGGCGAAGAGAAAGGTTTGTGGGGTTCGCGGTACTTTACTGATTATCCGACGGTGCAGCTCGATAAAGTTGTCGCGCAACTCAACATCGACATGATCGGCCGCAGCAAGAAGGACGGCGACACGAACGATCGCAACAAGGAACTTACCGGTCCGAATGCGATTTATGTGATCGGCTCGACGATGATGAGTACTGAGTTAGGCAAGCTGAGCCAGGACGTGAACAAATCGTTCCTGAACCTGAGCTACGATACCAAGTACGACGATCCGGCCGATCCAAATCGGTTCTTCTTCCGCAGCGATCACTACAACTACGCGCGCAAAGGAATTCCGATCATTTTCTTCTTTGACGGTGTCCACGAGGACTATCACCGCCCGGGCGACGAACCGCAAAAGATCGATTACGACAAGATGGAGAAGGTTGCGCGCACGGTTTACATGACGCTGTGGGCGGTGGCGAACCTGCCGACGCGTCCGAAAGTCGATAAGCCACTGCCGGCGCAATTGAATCAGCCGCGAGGTTAGGCAGAGACCCGACCGTCAGGGAGGGCGCCAGACCCATGCATGAACTGTGGATTTCGATGACCAATAACACCCTCCCTTACGGTCGGGTTTCTGTCAAACACTTCCTGAAGTGCGCCTGCACTTTTGCCCACGCATCTTTCGCAGCTTCAGGGTTGTAAACCTCAGGGCGCGTGTCGTTGAAGAATGCGTGATCGGCGTCATAGCTGATCGTTTCCACCGGCAAGTTGTGCTTTGCTGCGATTTCTTTCAAGCCGTTTACCTTTTCTTCATTAATCCAAGCGTCGCGCTTGCCGGCGATGAATAGCGTCGGCACGCGCAGCTTCTGCAAAACATCTTCTGCGGGAATGTCGCCGTAGAACGGCGCGGCAGCTTTCAGTTCAGGCATCTCGCACGCGGCACGCAAAGCAAAAGTGCCGCCCATGCAGTAGCCGGTGATCGCAAACTTGCTGACGCCATAAGTCTCTTCCGCCGCAAGCGCCGCGCGAATAGTTTCCAATCCGTCCTCGATTTCCAGCGCCTGCATCAGCGCGGAGGCTTCTTCCTTGTCTTTCGTGACACGGCCACGATAGAGATCCGGCGCGACGCACAGATAGCCTTCGTCGGCATATCGTCCGGCGAGGTCGCGAATATGATCGTTGATGCCCCACCACTCCTGAATCAGAATTACACCGGCATCGACTTTCTCGTGCGGGCGCGTGACATAAGCAGTTGTTGCGCCGCGGGAAGTAGAAAGATTGAGAGACTCGGCATTCATCCGGTTGGCTCCTTAGCGAATTATTTGGTTTAAGCGATTCTCTTGAATCATCGCGCGTGTGCCTACTCGCCGCAAGCGAAGCGCGCTAAAATGCGATGGTGCTGGTCGTCACGTTATTGTTCTTTTTCTCTGTCGCGCCGCCCGCGTCTGATCTGACTCACGTCTCTTTTCCAATCAATCGGCCGAACCTTCAGGCTACGGAAATTCCTAAAGGGCGCATCGTCGAGAGCGTCTCTTGTATCGAAGATCCTTCGCAGACTTACGCGGTGTATCTGCCGTCGAATTATTCACCAGACAGGAAGTGGCCCGTGTTGTATGCGCTCGATCCCGGCGCGCGCGGCAAGGCGCCGCTGGAGCATTACCAGGACGCCGCCGAAAAGTGGGGTTGGATTTTGATCGGATCAAACAATTCGCGCAACGGCAATGCGCAACGCTCGTTCGCGGCGTGGAACGCAATCGTCAAGGACAGCCAGGTTCGTTTTCACGTTGATGACCAGCGGGCGTACGCCACCGGCTTTTCCGGCGGCGCGCGCATGGCCATGTACATCGCGGCTCAATGCAAAGGCTGTCTCGCCGGATTGATCGTTTCGGGCGCGGGAGTTCCCGCCGGAGATGCGGCCAGTCCGTCCTTGCTCGATCCCACCTTCGCGACTGCGGGGGTCGATGATTTCAACTTCACCGAAATCAAACGGCTGGATCAGGCGATGAACAAGAGTGGCGTGCCGCACCAAATCGCAATCTTCATTGGAGCACACGAGTGGCCACCGATCGAGATCGCCGGCGAAGCACTCGAATGGTTTGAGCTGCAAGCGATGCGATCAGGAACGCGCGCGCGGAACGACCAGGTGATCGAAACGCTTTGGCAAACGCGCATGGCCCGGGCCGCAGCCTTCGAACAGGAAAAGAAGATCGCGGAAGCCTATCGAATGTACATGAACATGGTGGCAACGTTTACCGGACTGCATGACATAGCCACCGCGCAAACGAAAGTCACTCAACTGCGTGAGGACCGGGCGGTCAAGAACGCGCTCCGCGACGAGGAAAATCAAATCAATCGACAGCGTGATTTCGAAACACGGCTGTACATGCTGTTGGCAGAGTCGCAAGGCGTAACTTTGAACGACGACCAAGCGCCGACGGCAACCGATCCGCGCAGTGAAGCTGCCGGGGACGAGCCGAATTCAGAAACCCAACTGAAATCGTTGCTATCAGATCTGCGTAAACAAGCCGCGAAGACTGAAGACTCGGGCGAGCGCCGGGTCGCGCGGCGCGTACTGAACGGGACATACATCCTGCTGTTCGAGCGTGGCAATGACCTGCTCCAAAATCAGAAACGCTTTGCGGCCGCCGCTCGCGCGTTTGAATTGGCCAGTGAAGTCAATCCTGATCGCGCCGGAGCTTTTTACTACGTTGCGTGGGCGCACGCCGCCGATGGGAACAAGAAAAAAGCTCTGCGCGCTCTGCGCACGGCGACGGAAAAAGGGTTTTCGGATCTGGCAACGCTCACGAACAATCACGCTTTTGATTCACTTCGCAACGACGCGGAATACCAGGCAATCATTCAGGCGATGCAGAATAAGAAGACGGATTAGTCAGACTGCCACAGAGGCGCAAAGGCACTGAGACGATCAGAAAAGGCTTTTGTCCAGGAATTTCCTCCGTGCCCGCAGTGTCTCCGTGGCAACTCGTTTGGTTTATCAGCGCTTTGTGTACCAATCATTACCTGTGTTGTAAACTCCGCCTTTCCAAACCGCGAACTCTCGAGAGGAAGAATCATGAAGCTCATTGCGACTTTGTTGGTCCTTGTACTGGTCGGCTTTGCTCCGACAACGCCGAAGGCCCCGCCCGCCGATGTCATTTTCACCAACGGCAACATCTACACGGTGAATGACCAGCAGCCGCACGCTGAAGCTGTCGCCGTCAAAGGCGGTCGCATTGTCTTTGTCGGTTCGAACGCCGCGGCGAAGCAATACCAGGGAGCGAACACGCGCGTCGTTGATCTGAAAGGCGCGACGGTGGTGCCGGGCATGACGGATGCGCACTATCACTTCATCGGGGTGGGCCAGCGCGAGATGAATTTGAACCTGGAAGGCATCACAAACCTCCAGGACTTTCTCGCGAAAGTGAAAGAGCGCGTCGATCAAGCGAAGCCGGGCGAATGGGTGACGGGCCGTGGATGGATTGAGACGTTCTGGACGCCGCCGGTGTTTCCGACACGTTGGGACCTCGATCGTGTCTCGCCGAACAATCCGGTGTTCTTAGGGCGCGCTGATGGACACGGCGCGGTGGCTAACAGCGCGGCGTTGAAGATCGGAAACGTTACCAAAGAGACGAAAGATCCCTTCGGTGGGCAGGTCGTCCGCGACAAAGAATCAGGCGAACCAACGGGTATGCTGCTCGACAACGCGCAGGGATTTGTCTCACGTCACATTCCAGCCGCGGGCGAAGGCAACACCGAACAGGCGATTATTCTCGCTAACAATCGCAGTGTGATGCTCGGTTGGACCCAGGTACAGGATCCGGGCGGCAGCTATCACGATGTCGATCTCTACAAGAAACTCTACGGCGAAGGAAAGCTGAAGATTCGCGTTTACAAAGCTGTTTACGGTCCCGGCCCAGAGGCTGCCCGCCTGCTGAAAGAAGGGCCGATCATCGAAGCTTTCGACAATCATCTCAACGTGCGCGCCATCAAAGTCGTTTCCGACGGCGCACTGGGTTCGCGCGGCGCCGCGCTCCTCGAGCCTTACAGCGATGTGCCCGAAATCAAAGCCCCCGATGGCAGTATGCAACGCAATGTCGGGTTCCTGCGCGTGAAAGATGAAGACCTGTCGCCGATGCTGAAGGAAGCTTTGCAGAAAGGCATTCAGGTCGAGACGCACGCGATCGGTGATTGGGCAAATCGATTTGTGCTCGACGAGTATGAGAAAGCTCTGCAATCAGTGCCGAAAAATCAGCGACAGATTGGTGAACCTCGCTGGCGCATCGAACATTCACAAATCGTTAACACCGCCGACATACCGCGGTTCGCGAAACTCGGCATCATTCCTTCGATGCAGCCGTCGCACGCGATTGGCGATCTACATTTCGCGCCGAGCCGCCTGGGGATGGAGAGATTGAAAGGCGCATACGCCTGGAACAGCTTTCTGAAAACCGGCGTAATCATTCCTGGAGGGTCCGACGCGCCGGTTGAACGCGGCGAGCCAATGATTGAATTCTACGCGGCGGTCGCGCGGAGAGACATCAAGGGTTATTCGGGCGAAGGTTGGCATCCGGAAGAGAAAGTCACGCGCGAACAGGCTTTGAAGATGTTCACGATCTGGCCGGCGTACGTGGCCTTTGAAGAAAACCTCCGCGGTTCAATCGAGATTGGCAAACTTGCCGATCTGACGATTCTTTCCGCGGACATCATGAAGATTCCGGAGATGGACATTCTCAAGACGCACTGCGTGATGACCGTGATCGGCGGCGAGATCGTTTACGAAGCGCCGGCGTCTTCGGCCGGGATCGAGACTGACTTCACGCGTTTGCCGGCTGCCGATCTTTGGTGGCGCAGCGACGTTGACGACGAATAGCAGGGAAGACCATCAATCCCATCACCTTCAAAATTCTAATCAGCGCAGCCATCATCGTCATCGCGACGGTGCATGGTTACGGGGCCGCGTGGCTGGCGATCTGGATGCTCTTTCATCCCTACCAGGCGGTGAAACTTTTCGGCATCACTATCTGGCCGCAGGGAATGATTCCGCGTCATCGCGCACGACTGGCGCAGTCGATCGGCAACGCGGTGGGAAATGAATTGGTTTCGCAGGATACGGTTTTCGATGCGCTGTTCGAAACGGGTTTCTTCGCCAACAAAGTCGGGGGTTTCGTCACTTCCTACACGCAGGAGATGCTCTCGGCCGTCCATCCTTCATTGATTGAAGCTCTGCCGCGCGGCGCGCGCGCCCCGGTGCTCGACACCATCTCAGCGCTTCAGTATCGACTGGCGGAACACATCGCCTCAGTTTTGAAAAGCGATCAGACGGCGCAGGCAATCGAAACCTTTGTCGATCGACAAGTCGATAAATTATTAGAGCGCCGGCTGAATGAAACTGTCAGCGAAGATACGATCGCGCTGATTCGCAGTTTTGCCGAAGAGCGGTACGAGGCTTTTGTCAGCGACGAAAATTTCGAAGGCAAAGTCTATTCGTTTGTCAGCGATCGCATCGACGATCTCGCGCGCACCGATGCGACGCTGGCGGAAATGCTTTCTCCCGAAACCGTGGCCTTGGTCAAAGAACGAATCGATCGGCAAGTTCCACCCATCGCGCACACGCTTGCGGATATCGCCGCCAGCGGAAATACGCGCGTGCGGATCGGTGCGCTGATTAAACGCGAAGTCGATGAGTACTACGACCGTCTCTCGTTTATTAAGAAGATATTCATCTCGCGCGAGCGCATCTATAACGAAGTCGACGATCTGGTTAATAACAACCTCCCGCGTCGCATGGAAGAATATCTGCGGGGTGAAGCATTTGCTCAGCAGGCGACGTTGTTGTTGAACACCACGGTTGATGCTTTCATGGCCCGCCCGCTTAAGGAACTCATCGGCGAAGTTTCGTCCGAGAATTTCGACCGGATCAAGCACCAGGCCGCCGATCGTTTTGTCGACATGCTGCGCAGCCCTGAATTGCTGGCTTCGCTGAACGCTTACCTCGACGATGCGCTGGCGCGGCTGGGGCCACAAACGTTGCGGCAACTGCTCGAAACGGTCAATCCTGATTCGCCGGCGCGCGCGAAATCATTCCTGACTAACAGTTTGCTGACGGTGTTGGCTCGCGACGACACCGCGCAGCGAATCAATGGGATTTTGAGTTCGCAGATCGAACGATTCCTCGTGACGCCGATCGGACGACTCGGCGATCACATGCCTGAAGGCGCGATCGATAAAGCCTCCGGCGCGTTAACGGAAAAGATCGTGACGGCGGCGCGTGAGAGATTACCCGCGGCGATTGCGGAATTCGATGTGG
>Ga0134121_10000855_pt1 | contig 31325 bp, 26 predicted proteins | sample KB301_FD_96463 | JGI IMG/M metagenome (GOLD analysis project Ga0134121, IMG submission 96463) | Terrestrial soil microbial communities without Nitrogen fertilizer from Kellogg Biological Station, Michigan, USA - KB3-0-1 | ecosystem: Environmental > Terrestrial > Soil > Unclassified ... | reverse complement strand
TTGACTCGCCCATGACGCCCGATGAAGTTATCGACGTGGGCATACAAGTGGGCGAAGCGCTGTCAGAAGCACATGCTCGGGGCGTCATTCATCGCGACATCAAGCCGCAAAACGTCATCATCACGCCGCGCGGGCAAGTGAAGGTGCTGGATTTCGGACTCGCGCGCGTGGCCCAGGCCGAAGACTCGATCGGACCCGAAGCCAAGACCGTTACCCAGTTGACCGAAGAAGGCTACATCGTGGGCACCGTGGCCTATATGTCGCCGGAACAATTAAAGGGACAGCCGATCGATACGCGCAGCGATCTCTTTTCGTTTGGCGTCATGCTTTATGAATGCGCGGCCGGGAAACCACCGTTCACGGGCGGCAGCAAAATCGAAATCTCTTCGAAGGTCCTGCAAGTCGATCCCCGCAAGCCTTCCGAGGTAAATCCCGGCATTCCGAAGGGCCTGGAAAAAATCATCCTCAGGGCGATGGCCAAAGAGCCCAACGATCGCTATCAGAACGCGGATGAAATTCTTCGTGACCTGCGAGAGCTGCGGGCCTCGCTGTCGGGAGCCACTGAGTTGATGCCCAGCATGACGCGCCACCCTTCATCAGCGAGTGTGGCGAGTACGGCGCAAAGCTTGTGGCAACTAAAGTGGTTTCGAATTGCTGTGATTGCGATTCCGGTTTTGATTATCGCGACGTGGATCGGGTGGCGACTCTGGCGGTCAACTCCGTACGAACCTAACGCCGCGGCAAAGGGCTATTACGATAATGGCGTGACCGCGATGCATGCGGCGACCTATTTTCAGGCCAGCACCGCCCTGAAAAAGGCCGTCGACCTTGATCCGGATTTCGCGCCGGCCCACGCGCGACTCGCCGAGGCGTATCTCGAAATCAGCGACAGCGAGGAAGCGCTATACCAACTGGCGCTGGCCGGCCAATTAGCGAACCGGCGCGCGCTGGCGCATATCGACAAGCTGCGCCTTGATGCCATCAACGCGACCGCGACGCGCGATTTTCAGGGCGCTATTGGTTCCTATCAAAAACTTTCCGCTCAGTCGCCCACCTCAGAACGGGCGTACGCGTTTATCGATCTCGGCCGCGCTTACGAACGAAACGAACAAATCGACAAGGCGATCGAAAACTATGCGCAGGCCACCCAGATCGATTCACAATCCGCGGGAGCTTTTCTCCGTCTGGGGGTTGCGTACAGCCGCAAGCGCGATCAAAAAAATGCCGACGATGCATTCAATCGCGCCGAATCGATCTATCGCGCGCTGTCAAACCTCGAAGGCGGCGTTGAAGTTGTTTTCCAACGCGGCATGCTCTTTTACGGTAGCGGCAATCTGGCGGAAGCGCGTACGCAGTTCGAAAACGCCATCGATGCCGCCAAGAGCCAATCGAACAACTATCAGCTTACCCGCGCCGAGCTTGAATTGAGCCTGGTGTATAGAGATCTCGGGAATATCGAACACGCGAAGGAGTTGGCGGCCGACGCGATTCGAGTGGCGCAGGCCAGTGGGATCAAGAACGTCGCGGCAAACGGCCTGATCGATCTGGGTCTGGCGTTCATGAGCAGCGATTTTGACGCGGCGACTAATTATTTCCAGCAGGCGTTGGAACTCGCGCGCCGAGACAAGTCGCAGGCCATCGAAATGAGGGCGCACTTGTCGCTCGGTCGGGTGGCCTATCAGAAAAACGACAACGATGGCGCGATTTCAGAATTGCAAACCGCGTTGGATTTCTATAAGCCGGCTGGCTATCGACGTGAGACTTCGCTGGCGCTAACTTTGCTGGGCCGCGCGTATCAGGACAAAGGTGAAGACGACAAGGCCTCGAAGTTTTTTCAGGAACAGAGTGAGTTGGTGAAGCAAGCAGGCGACGAATCCGGGGTGGCAGATTCCCATATGAACCTCGCGCTTCTCAGCGGGAGTCAGGAAAAGTACACGGAAGCTCTGTCTCACCTCGATGAAAAGGTCAGAATTGACGAAGGTCGCCATTCAGAACGGGGCTTGGCCTCGGACCAAATGAATCGCGCCAATTTTCTTTGGCAGTTAGGGCGATACGACGAGACCAGCACCGCGCTCGACACTGCCTTTGAACTGGCAAACAAGAAAGAAGCGCAAATCAAGACGGTGCTTGTCTGGGTGCCGCTGATCCGAGCCAGAATGGCCTTGAGCCAAAATCAATATGCGGAAGCGAAGAAGCAAGCTCAACTCGCTTTGGATTTAAGTGAGAAAATTCCGGACACGACGGTTCATGCGAAACAGACTATGTGCCTGGCCGAGGCATTCTCCGGCTCAGCTTCACAAGGAAAGAAGCTTTGTGAAGAAGCTCTGGCGGCGGCGCAAGCGTTGAAATCCCGCTCGCTAATTAGCAGCGCGCAACTGGCTTTGGCCGAGGCGATGCTCCTAAACAAGGAAGCGGCGGCCCTGCAAACTGCTCTCGAAGCGCAAAAAATGTTTGCACAATCCGGGCAGAAAGATTCAGAATGGCGCGCGCTTCTGATTGCCGCGCGTGCCAGCGACCTGGCAGGCAACAAATCGGCCGCGTCTGACTACGCGACGAGAGCCGATGGTGCTTGCAATGCGTTGTCGCAAGTTTGGGGCGCCGAGGCGTATCAGAGTTATTTGCGACGACCTGACATTCAGTCTTACCGAAAGCAAGTCGCGCAATTACTTCAGGGTGTGAAGTGAACACAATTCAGCTCAAAAGGAGAAGATAAACCATGTTTCCATTCCCATCGACCAGTATTGTCAAGGATGATCCGGGCGGCAGTGCAAAAGGCGGCAGCAAGAAGAAGGCAAAGAAGACCGCCAAGAAAAAGGCCGCTAAGAAGTAGGAATTCAGACCCACCTACGTCATCGCGCATGTTGCGCTGTGTGAGCAGTTCCGAGCACAGCGCACATGTGCGTGTATGAACCTCAAGAATCAAGCCTTGTCTGATTTGATTATTCTCCAGGCTCCTGCAGGAGGAAATGATGGCTGAACGAGAACTCGGAGCGAGGGCCGAACTGGAAGAGGCGGCCAGCGCCGACATGCCCATCCGCTTGTCGCGCTTCTTGAAAGCGGCGCAGGAGAGGCGCGGCTTAACGCGAAACGAGCGTCTGCGGATTCTCGATCAGGTCATTCTCCTGCTGGAAATGAACTATGTGCATCTTCCGCTCAAGCGCGCGATGCACGCCATAGATCCCGTCCAGCGTCTGAAGCTGCTCAAATACCGGCTGGAAACACAACACCGGATGGAAGATGAAATGCAGTTCCATAAGCGACTGCTGGAGATCTTCTCTTCTCTCCGCGACATTCACACGCGCTACCTGTTGCCCAGTCCCTTCAAGAACGGAGTTGCGTTTCTTCCGTTTCTGGTGGAGCAGTACTTTGATACCGATCGCAAGGGGAATCGAGCGGAAAAGTTCCTGGTCTCGCGCGTAGCCACCAAACAGTTTCGTTCAGCGACCGAGTCGAGCCGTGAATCCGCGGCCTTCAAACCCGGGGTGGAACTACTCTATTGGAATGGCGTTCCGGTGCGCCGCGCAATCGAAATCAACGGCGAGATCCAATCCGGCAGTAATCTGGACGCCCGCATTGCTCGCGGCCTCGATAGTCTGACTATCCGGCCTCTCAACACTTCTTTACCGCCCGACGAAGAATGGGTCGACATCACGTTTCGCGATCTCAAGCGAAAGATGCGCACGCTGAGACAACATTGGCTCGTTTATCGCACCCGGGCGACGCCGCGGCCCAGGAAGTCGCGGAACCGGCGCGCTGCGGTGGACATTCAAAAGACCAAGATCAATCAGGTGCGCCGTGAGATGTTCGCGCCGCGCGATCTCCCGGGACATAAGGGTTACGAGGATGTTTTCTATAGTCAGGTACGCACCGTGCACCTCAAAGGCCTGGGCGAACAGAAGGTGGGATATATCCGTTTGTTCAGTTTCGACACCGATCACGAGCCCTTTGTCAAAGAGTTCCAACGAGTCATCACCGCGGAAGATTTCCCTCAAGACGGACTGATTATCGATGTGCGCGGAAACGGCGGCGGCAAGATTCGCGCGGGCGAACGGTTGCTCCAGCTTTGCACGGCACGACGCATCAAGCCTGAGGTGTTTGAATTCATCAACACCCCGCTGAATTTGGAGATTTGCCGGACTGCGCCGAAAGATTCGGGACTCGCGCGCTGGGTTGATTCGATTAGTGAGGCCGTCGCCACCGGTGCCACGTATTCGATGGGCTTTCCGCTTACCTCGGATGAAATGGCCAATGATATAGGACAGGTGTATTACGGTCCGGTCCTCTTGATTACAGACGCGTTGTCCTATAGCACGACTGACATGTTCGCGGCCGGCTTTCAGGATAACGGAGTCGGTGAGATCCTGGGCACCAGCGATAACACGGGGGCTGGTGGGGCGAATTGCTGGGAGTTCGACGATTTAATCAAGAACTCCCGCAGGGTCGCTCGCAGCCCCTTTAAGCCTTTGCCGAGGGACACAGGTTTGCGTGTCGCGATTCGCCGCAGCATTCGCGTGGGAGAACGAGAAGGGCGACCGCTGGAAGAATTGGGAATTACTCCTAACCGGCGGTACTACATGACCAAGCTGGATCTCATCGGACACAATGACGACTTAATTGCCGAGGCTGTCCGCCACCTGAGAACAAAGCCCGTCTATTCTCTTTCGGTGAAGCCGGTCGAGGGTAAACGGCGCACCTATGAGATTGCGGCAAGTTCGAACACCCGCAGAGTGCATGCTCACAAGAAAATCTTCCGGGTGGACGTGTCGGTTAATGACTGGCCATTCCGAACGCTGATGGCCACGAATGGCAACGTATCACCGACCACCATCACCCTCGATAAACTGAAGTCGAAATTTCATCTGTCGGTGCAGGCGTTTGACCACCACAACAATATCGTCGCCGCCTACCGAAATCCATAACCAACCTGTCCGGCTATTGCGGCAAACAAAACTCTGTTTGACTGGAGCGCAACCCTCTCGGTTGCTGGCCTTAAGAACTGGCCTTAAGAAAAGGGCAAGCGAGGACGCTTGTGCGCTCCAGTCCAAGCCGTCTCGCTATGATTTCCAGATTAGGGCACTAGCTGATCAGCTTCATGATATCCTTCGCCGTCGGGCGCCGATATCGCGAGGACGCATCAGGTCTTGGCAAAAAAGATCAAAATCAGTTGTAAAGTGAATAACGAGCCGCGGACCTTGCAGGCGTTTCCGATGGAGCGTCTGCTCGATGTTTTGCGCGAGCAACTGAGCTTGACCGGAACCAAAGAAGGATGCGGCGAGGGCGAGTGCGGCGCATGCACGGTGATGATCGACGGCCAGATCGTGAACAGTTGCCTGGTGCCGATCGCTCAGGTTCAAGGTTGCGACCTCAAGACAATCGAAGGCATCGCGCCCAGCGATACTCGGTTGCATGCGGTGCAGCAGGCCTTCATCGAACATGGCGGCGCGCAATGCGGTATCTGCACTCCGGGAATGATCATCGCGGCCGTGAACCTGCTGGAGAAGCACCCCAGTCCGACTGAAACTGAGATTCGCCACGGCCTGGCGGGAAATCTTTGCAGGTGTACCGGGTACATGAAGATTTTTGAGTCGGTAGTGAGGGCCGTCGAAGGATGAGAGCCTTCATTCCAGCATATCAACTCGTCTCGCCTTCCACCTTAAATGAAGTGCTCGACTTGCTTTCGCACCCCAGCGACACGTGGAAACCTTTCGCCGGCGGCACCGATCTGATGGTGCTGCTGGAATCCGGCAAGCTGCCGCACCAGAACTACGTCAACATCTGGAATCTTAAGGAGCTGCGCGAAATCGAAGTCACTCACGATCAAGTGAAACTCGGCGCGTTAACCACCTACACGGAAGTGCAGAAGCATCCGGTGCTGCAGACTGAGTTTCCAATGCTTTGCGAAGCAGCACGAGAGACGGGCGGCATCGCGATCCAGAATCGCGGCACCCTGGGCGGAAACATCGTGAATGCTTCGCCGGCGGCGGATTCTCCACCGGCGTTACTCGCATACGATGCTGAACTTGAGTTGATTTCGAAAACCGGCGAGCGACTAGTTCCTTACTCAAGCTTTCACCAGGGCTATAAGCAAATGGACATGCGCGCGGATGAGCTGTTACGCGCGATTCGTCTGCCGCGTTCGACTGGAGGGTTGACGCACTACTACCGCAAAGTCGGCACGCGCAAGGCGCAGGCGATCTCAAAGGTATGTTTCGCGGCTACCGGTAAGATCAACCAAACCAGGGTTTCGCACCTGCGCATCGCACTCGGCAGCGTGGCTCCGATTCCGCTGCGTTGCTTCGAAACCGAACGTACCCTGCTGAATCAGCCGCTGAACGACGAGGCGCAGGAAGCGGCGGCGGCCATTTTTGCTAAAGAAATCTCTCCCATCGACGATATTCGTTCGAGCCGCGATTATCGCTTGCAGGTATCAATTAATCTGCTACGCGACTTTCTGACTCGCCTGTTGAATTCATAAGAGCTTCTTTCGGTAGTCGGCCGAAACTTCTCTGAGTTACAATTCGTTCGTTCTCCGCATGAAGGCCCATGTTCCCCTTGAAAAACGTTTCGCTCTCGCCGCCATCGCGGCGCTGCTCCTGCTTTGTGCCGGCGCCCGAGCCCAAACAACTCAATCAAACACGCTGCGTAAGACTGATCGTCCACTGAACCTGCTGGTCCTGGGCGATTCAATTTCGTGGGGCCAGGGCCTCAAAGAGGAACATAAGGCCTGGTATTTGGTTAAGAGTTGGCTGCAACAAAATACCGGACGCGAAGTGCGCGAGCGTATCGAAGCGCACTCTGGAGCCGTTATCGGAACGGTGAATCAATTTGAGCCACCCGCGTTTTCCGATCTTAATGGCGAATTGAGCCGCGCGTATCCAACGATTCACGGACAACTTGATCACGCATTAAAGATGTATGCAGATCCGCAAACAGTCGATCTGGTTATTGTCGATGGCTGTATCAACGATCTTGATTCGCGGCGCCTGCTGAATGCGGCAAACACGCCGGATGGAATTCGCGAATTGGCGCAAGCTAAGTGTGGGGCGCCGGTCGAAGCGCTGCTCATCCGAATCACAAACTCATTTCCTAATGCTCAGGTCGTGATTACCGGCTACTACCCGATCTTATCTGAAAAGAGCGCGAACGATTTTTTCATGAGGGCGCTCGCCAAACGCTTTTATTCGCCTGAGGCAGGCGCCCCGAAAATCAACGACAAGATCCTGCGCGCGCGGTTGATTGCGATTTCGCGCGAGTGGTATCACACGTCCGATCAGATGCTGTCGGCCGCGGCGCATAAGGTTGATGCGGGCTTGAAAGCCAGAGGTTCGCGCCAGCGTGTTTTGTTCGCCGATGCGGGATTTACGCCCGAACAGTCGTTTGCGGCAATTCACTCACGGCTGTGGGGATTTGACGCGTCGGCTTTGCGAAAGTTGCTGGTCGTTTTCACACTCGGACGCGTGCAATTGCGCGCAAATGACGAACGTCGCAACCAGCGCGACGAACTGTGTAAGCAGCTTTTGCCACCGCCGGTTCAGGAATCGCCTGAAGAGAAAATGATCCGTCTAGACCGCCTCGTGCGATGTCGAGTGGCGGCAGTCGGACATCCGAATCGTAAAGGCGCCGCGATGTATGCCGATGCCATCGGCACTTTACTGAAACCGCTGCTGGCAAACTCTGGCTGGATCAAGGACGCGAGCACGCCCACGACGGCGGTGACTCCACAAAGATGAAGCGACTCGAAATTATTCGATTTGCCACGGCAGACGAATGGCCGCTACTCAATCGGAGGTCGATGACATGGACGCAACCCTAGCTCAGTTTCGCACGGGCGTGATCAAGCCAGTGGAATGCATCAAGGAAGGCTGGGCCTTAATCAAAGATCAGTACTGGCTGTTCCTGGGAATTTCACTGGTAGGCATTCTCATCGGAGGAGTAGTGCCCATCGTTTTGCTCGGGCCCATGATGGTGGGAATCTTCCTCTGCCTGTTTCAAAGAATGCGCAACCAGCCGGTTGAATTTGGTCTGCTCTTCAAGGGCTTTGACCAGTTCGTTCCGGGTTTGGTGGTAACCGTCCTGAAGATGATTCCGGTTTTGATCATTCTGGTGCCTTATTACATTTTTCTGATCGCGATGATGGCCACGACGATGCCGCGAGGCGGGATGGAGGATCCTGAACAGGCGCGAACCTTTGTCATGTCTCTCTTTGGATTCGAGATTGTTTTCTTCCTCGTGATCATGGTCGTCAGCCTCACGGTGGAGATCTTCTTCATGTTTGCCTATCCGCTGGTGGCCGACCGAAAACTGTCCGCCCTGGATGCAGTCAAACTTAGCTTTCGCGCCGGAAAGGCGAATCTTGGCGGAGTTCTGGGCCTCATGCTTTTGAACATGCTGTTCGGCATGCTGGGAGTGCTGTGCTGCATCATCGGCGTTTACTTTTACTTACCGATTGCGTTTGCTTCACAGGCAGTCGCCTTTCGCCGGGTGTTCCCCGAAACGTCTCAACCGCTTCCGGGGCCTCCGCCGCCGCCGGCCAGCTGGGCCTAACAAATGCACCAGCCGGATCTCTGCATTCGCGGCCGCCGGGTCGTCACCGAACACGGAGTCGGCCCGGCGTCTGTTCATATTACGGGCGGCTATATCTCCTCGATTTCAGTTTTTGAAGATGTGCCTTCGTCGGCCTTGGAGGTGATCGAAGCCGATCCGGAATCGGTCGTCATGCCCGGTCTGGTCGATACGCATGTGCATGTGAACGAACCGGGCAGAACTGATTGGGAAGGCTTCGAGACCGCCACGCGCGCGGCAGCCGCCGGGGGCGTGACGACGATCGTCGACATGCCGCTGAATTCGATTCCGGCGACGACCACAGTAGATGGATTGAAAGCGAAATTGGCAACCGCTGAAGGAAAGCTCCAGGTCGACACTGCGTTCTGGGGTGGCGTCGTGCCCGGAAACACAAGCGAGTTGGAGAAACTGTGGGATGCGGGCGTCGTCGGTTTCAAGTGTTTCCTGATTCACTCTGGCGTTGATGAATTTCCTAATGTGACGGAAAGCGATTTGCGCGAAGCAATGCCGGTGTTGGCGCGACTCGGCGCTCCTTTGATTGTGCATGCGGAAGTGCCCGGTCCGGTGGAAGCCTGCTGTCAATCGCTCAGCAGTGAACCAGGTTCTTCATATCAAACATTTCTGCAATCACGCCCGCGCGAAGCTGAGAATGAAGCCGTCGCGTTGATGATTAGACTCGCGCGCGAAACCGGATGCCGGATTCACATCGTGCATCACTCGTCGGCCGGTGCACTGGCGCTCCTGCGAAACGCTAAGCGGTTCGGTTTGCCGCTAACGGTTGAGACGTGTCCGCACTATCTGCATTTCGCCGCCGAGGACATTCCTGACGTCGCGACCGAATTCAAATGCTGTCCGCCGATTCGGGAACGAGAGAATCGCGAATCGCTCTGGGAAGCTCTGCGAGATGGGACCATCGATTTTGTCGTTTCCGATCACTCCCCGTGTCCGCCTGATATGAAATTGCGCGAGCAGGGCCACTTCATGAAAGCCTGGGGCGGCATTTCATCTCTGCAACTGCGCCTGCCGATTATGTGGACTGAGGCGAGCGCTCGCGGATTCACAATTGAAGACTTGACCAAGTGGCTTTGTCGCGAGCCGGCGCGGCAGATTGGCTTGAATTTGAAAGGCGTGATGAAGGATGGTCACGATGCCGATATTGTGTTCTGGAACCCGGACAAAGAGTTCACCGTCGAGCCTTCTATGATTGAGCATCGGCACAAGCTGACGCCTTATAACGGCGAGAGTTTGCGCGGCGTCGTAGAAAAAACTTTCGTGCGCGGACAGATGGTTTATGATGGCGGCGCGTTTTATGGGCCTTTCGGGCGAATCTTGACAAGGAACAAGGCCTAGCCACCGAGTCACGGAGACTCAGAGAGTGAAAACCACAAGCGATCCCGGTTGGTTTTTCGTTTTTCCAATTGTCTCTGTGCCTCCGTGGCTGAATTCCTGATGGACTTCACTGAATTAATCGATCTCGCATCCGAACGTCTGGGCGGCGCAGTGCTCTATGCCAACGATGAGTTCTTTGCGCCCAAGGAGAATTTACTCAAACCTAACGCGCCGATCTTCATTGAAGGCAAGTACACCGACCTCGGCAAATGGATGGACGGGTGGGAATCGCGCCGGCGCAGGACTCCGGGATTCGACTGGTGCATCATTCGGCTGGGGCTTTCAGGAATAATTCGCGGCGTCGTAGTCGACACGAGCCATTTCAAAGGCAACTACCCGGAACAGTGCTCGATCGAGGCCTGCTCAATCGATGGACTGCCGACCACTGAGCAACTGATGAGCGATTCGGTTCAATGGACCGAAATTCTGGGTAAGTCGAATCTCAACGGCGACTCGCAGAATCCATTTGAAATCAGTAACACTGAGCGTTGGACTCATCTGCGATTCAACATTTTTCCCGATGGCGGCGTTGCTCGCCTGCGCGTTTACGGCGAGGTCGCCCCGAATTGGGAGCGGCTGAAGAATCTCGGCGGACAGATCGACCTGGCCGCGGTTGAGAATGGCGGGGTCGTGCTGTCGTGCAGCGACATGTTTTTTGGACACCGGCACAATCTGATCATGCCGGGGCGTGCGCTGAACATGAGCGATGGCTGGGAAACAAAGCGGCGGCGCGGCCCAGGTCATGATTGGACGATCATCCAGCTCGGCACAGCTGGAAATATTCGTCGACTGGAAATCGACACTTCATGGTTCAAAGGTAACTTTCCTGAAAGTTGCTCTTTGGAAAGCTGCAACGCTGCAGATATGCCGCTGGAGCGACTTCAAGATCCGGAATTTGTGTGGAAGCCGGTGCTGGCTCGCACGAAATTAGAGGCGCACACACGGCACATGTTCGATGAAGTGATGGATACCGGCAAAGCCACGCATGTGCGTTTCAATATCTTCCCCGACGGCGGCGTGAGCCGTCTGCGCGTGTTTGGAACAATTGATTAGGTTGGCAGAAGCCCGACCGTTACGGAGGGCATGTTGCGGAAGCGAACCTTTGCCAAAGACGTGACCTGGAGATGAGCTGCCCTCCCTGACGGTCGGGCTTCTGACACCATTTGTGATGAGACTGGAAGAGCTCAATTCGCTCACGTCGGCGGCAGCTGATGAAGAATTCCTGAAGTGCTGCGGATCGATGCATTGGGCCCGTCAGATGAGCGAGGCTAGACCGTTTGCTGATCTCGATCAGCTGACGAAAGAGGCTGATCTGATTTGGTGGTCATTAGCCGAAGAGGATTGGCTCGAGGCGTTTCGGGCTCATCCGAGGATCGGCGAGAGGAAAGCGGCAACTAATCAGTCAGCGCAGGCGCAAAACTGGTCAGCCCAGGAGCAATCGGGAGTAACTGATGCCGCGCGTGAGACTGTGGACGAGCTGGCGCAGCAGAACCGCGAGTACGAAACTCGGTTCGGATTCATCTTTATCGTTTGTGCCACCGGCAAATCGCCCGCAGAGATGCTCACAATTTTACAGTCCCGCATCGGCAATGACCGCCGCGACGAACTTCTGATTGCCGCTGAGGAGCAACGCAAGATCACTCAACTAAGATTGGAGAAGCTGCTGAATCGATGAGCGGAATCACGACGCACGTTCTGGATACTTCTCGCGGTCGCCCCGCTGAAGGCGTGCCCGCGACCCTTGAAGTCGAAGCAGCCGGTGGCTGGAAACTACTCGGGAAAGGAACGACAAACAGCGACGGACGCATCACAGATTTAACTTCGCAGGAGACGGAATTAACCGCCGGCGTCTATCGTTTGATGTTCGACACAGGAAGATACTTCGCCGGGCAGCAACTCGACGCTTTCTATCCCCAGGTTACGATAGTTTTCCGAATCGAAGACACGTCGCAGCATTACCACGTTCCCTTACTCCTCAGTCCGTTCGGCTATTCGACGTACCGCGGCAGCTAAACATGATCAATCCAACCATTCACGAATGGCTCAACTTCATCGCGCGCTGGGTGCACGTTTTCGCCGGCATCATGTGGGTCGGCACGACGTATTACTTCACGTGGCTCGATGCGCGCATGACGGAAGAAGAAAAGGCGCTGGCCAACACCGGAAAGGCTCCGCAAGTCTGGATGGTACACAGTGGCGGGTTTTACCTCGTCGAGAAACGCAAAGTTCCCGACGAACTCTCGCGCAAACTGCACTGGTTCAAGTGGGAAGCCGGCACCACGTGGTTGAGCGGTTTCGCGCTGCTGATCATTGTTTATTATCTGGGCGGTGGTGCGCTGGTCGATCGCGACGTCTCGAACATCAGCGTTGGCGCGGCGATTGGAGTGGGCATTGGCACCATGGTGGTGGGTTGGCTGATTTACGACCTAATGATGATTTCGCCGCTCGGGCGTAACGAAAAGCTTTTCGCGGTAATCGCGTATGCCTTGATCGTCGCGACAGCCTACGGATTGACTCGAGTATTAAGCGGACGCGCTGCTTACATTCACATGGGGGCTTTGTTCGGCACGATCATGGCTGCGAACGTCTGGATGAGGATTCTGCCCGCGCAAAAGAAGATGATCGCCGCGATCACTGCGGGTCAAAAGCCGGATGAGAAACTCGCGGCCCAAGCCAAGCTCCGCTCAAAACAGAACACCTTTACGGCGGTGCCGGTGGTTTTCCTCATGATCAGCAATCATTTCGGCGGCACCGTGACCGGCGGGTACGACTGGATTCACATCATTGTGCTGATTCCGGTTGGCTGGCTGGCGGCGAAGTTTGTTCGCAGAGCCTGAGCAGCGGCTACTTCGCAGATCCCATCTTCACTATCGTCTCAAACTCTTCTTTCGTCACCGGCATCACCGACAAACGCGACTGGCGCACCAGCAAAAAATCCGTCAGCTCCTTGTTTGCCTTGATATCAGCCAAAGTCACCGGCCGTGGCAGACGCTTTACTGGCTTTATATCGACTGCGACCCATGAGGGATCGTCGGCGGTGGGATCGGGATAAGCGGCTTGAGCAACCTCCGCAATTCCCACCACGCTTTTTTCTTTTCCCGAATGGTAAAAGAACACCTGGTCGCCGACCTCCATTTGTTTCAGGTTATTGCGTGCCTGGAAATTGCGGACCCCAGTCCACTGCGTTTTCCCATCGCGCCCCAGGTCGTCCCACGAATAATCTTCGGGTTCCTGTTTGACCAACCAATGATTCATTTTTGAGTTTTTCGCCATGTCGCTTGCTCGATTTTTGGTTTTGGATAACGTTGGATAGAATTCTACAACTAAATCTTGAATAAAGGACTGGAAGCTAGTGGCAAACCAACTCAAAGAAGGTGATAAGGCTCCGGATTTCGCGGTCAACGACGGCGAAGGTAAGATCGTGCGGTTAAAGGATCTGAAGGGAAAGAAATTCGTTCTCTACTTTTATCCGAAAGACGACACGCCGGGATGCACCAAGGAAGCGTGCTCATTCCGCGATTCATGGAGCAAATTCAAGCGCCGTGGTATCGAAGTGTTCGGCGTTTCGCTCGACAGCGAGAAATCGCACCAGAAGTTTACGGAGAAATACAGCCTTCCGTTTCGGCTGCTCGCCGACACCGACCGTAAGCTGTCAGAGAGTTTTGGGACTTACGGCAAGAAGAAATTCATGGGCAGAGAGTACATGGGTAATCACCGCATGACTTTCCTGATTGATGAAAAGGGAAAGATTAAGAAGATCTTCGAGAAAGTTAAGCCCGAAGATCACGCGGAAGAGGTGCTGGCGGCGTTTGGTGAGTAATCAATCTTCAGCCGCCGGCTGACTTTGTCTTTGTCGCGCCAGCTTTGCCCGGACGCTTCTTGCCTTTCGCGGAAGGTTTGCGTCCCGGCATTAACACTCCCACAGACGCAAATGATGGGTTTAGGCTGCGCTTGCGCTTGGCAGTTCCCTGCGCCTTGGCCAATTCTTCAAGTGCCTCATTAACAAAATACATTCGCTGATGTCGCACAATTTGAGTGCGGATTTCGCGCGTCCACAGCAGCAAATTGGCCAGAGCATCGCAAACTTCGTCTTTAGGGAGCTTGGTAACCGCGGCGATCTCTTTCTGAGTGTGTGCGCCGCAGCGTATTGCTTCACGGACTCGATCCGCCGGGGAGAGCTTCCGCAGCATGCGGGCGATTCGCTTCGAAGAAAACGCGGTTTTGCCGTCAAGTGAAACGGCACCCTTCTGTGAAGCTGTCGTGGTGCCGTGTTTGACTCGCGCTTTCTTGTATTCGCGCAACGCCTGGCGGCTGAGGGCAATTTTCTGGCGAATGCAGCGCTTGCAGTAAAGATTGAGCCCGTCCTTTCGTGCTCGGCAAACTCCGAACTCAGCCAGAGGTAAGGACTCTTCGCAGCGCGGGCAACGCTTCAATTCAATTTCGCTAACTTGAGCTACTAACGTCACGTTCGTCTCCAGGAATCAATGAACAATATGAATTTTGAAAAAACAAAAACCTCGCAGCCCAAAAGCTAAGCCGCTTGCACCCCTCGGTTCGTACCACCCTATATGACTAAGATGTCGGCGGCGTGCTTCTTAGGAGGAAACTAAAAACCGCCATCGATTGCCGTGATGCACCACGTCACGGCGATGCCCTTAACATGCAACGCACGTCGAAACGCAACGGGTCGAGGTGTCGCTGGAATTAGCTAACGTAACTTGCGAGGTTAATTATTGCCGCTGGAGTTCAACTACAACTCAATTAACTCGATCGTCACCGCGTTTCGTTAATAACAAGGGACTGGCATTATAGTCAACGAGAGATTTTTTTCAACTTGTTTCGCGATGATTGATGGTCCAATTATGATCGGTGAACAATTCGCTCGCGAATTCTCTTTGTGGAAAATTTTTCTGTTTGGCAACATGTGTAGATAGAGATGATAGGAGCGTTGTCACGCTCGATCGATGTTTGCGAAAACCTTGCCCATTGACCAGACTGATTCGCAGCCAGCTTCAAATCGATCAATAAACATCGCGTGTCTGGATCGAGTCATAAAGCGTTCGCCAAAAGTTTGTCGCTAAACCTGTGTGGCCCAGAGTCATGGGCCAACTATTAGTGGAAAAGAATTTTCGACCTGACGAAATGAAAGCGTCACGACAGTCGCTCTCAGAAAAGTTTTTGGTGATCTGAATCACACAAGATCCGAACTCGATCAGAATGTTTCTTTTTTGATGATCAATCATCGTTCATTCTGACTGCGAACTTGTTCAAGCAGTGTCAGTACCGGGAGCGGTAGCGACCGGTTCGCGGCCTAGCGAGAAGGTAGTTTGCCAGCATCGGTACCCGGTCGCTACCGCTCCCGGTACTGACTCCATCACGGCAACGGCAAATTAGGGCGCTACCCGAACTCTGTGAATGTTGATGCCTTGTGCAAAACGTGTAAGCCCATAAGCCTCAGCCACTTAATCAGCGGAACAGCGTTTTATCCACAGCTTTTCAACAGAATCTGTGGAAGTCCTGGGAACACAAAAAGAGAAGATTTTTAAGGGCGAAACCGGAGTTTCGGCCGATCCCGCAAACGGAATACGAACTTCAATCCTGACCAAATATCATCGACCGCGCAAACTTTCACATCGACCATTCCATTCGCGAGGCCAATCGCGCGAACCACATCTTCGGTGAGATCAGTTGCGACGCCGGATGATTTCTTCGGCCATGAAATCCAGAACATTGCTGAAGGGGTCAGCTTGGCGGAGTATTGAGGAAACTTGTCTTCCAAGTCATGTCTGCTTTTCACGAACAACTGTATAAAGTCGAGCGGCTTCTTTGATCGCGAACCAACAATGACGGTGGGCGGCAACTCGAGTGTTTTCTCATAACCATCAGGAGCGTTGACGAAGGCGACGTGGAAGTTCTCTTTAACTCCCAACTTTTTGACCAGCGGTGTTCCGGAGTATCCCGCCATCTTTGAAGGTTATTCGCTGATTTCGACTTCGCCGAACTTGATGCCGCGCTTCTCGCGCCCTAATGCGATCACGAGTACAGCGCCCGCAAAAACTGTGACCGCGGTTAACGACATCGCCCACGCATAACTCATTCGTTCGGCGAAGAGCGCTTCGATGTACGCCACCGATCCGGCCAACAACACGCCGCATTGATACGCGAAGCCGGGAAGAAAACCACGCACTGAATCGGGCGACAGTTCAGAAAGATGCGCCGGAATGATTCCCCAAGCGCCCTGCACCATGAACTGAAGTAAGAATGCGCCAAGGATCAACAAAGCAAGCGAAGGCGCAAACGCCCACAACGGTACGACGGCGATCGCGCACAACAATGCCACAATCATTGAGCGCCTTCTTCCCCAACGATCAGAGATGAACCCAAAGACAACCCCTCCGATAATCGCGCCCACCATCGACAGCGCAGTAACCATGACTCGCTCGCGTGGATTGAAACCCCAGTGTCGTTCGAGGAATGTCGGATACATGTCCTGCGTTCCGTGTGAAACGAAATTCATCATCATCAACAGAATCGTCAGATAGATGAACAGCTTCCAGTGCGAAGCGATGCTGCGACCGAGTTGTCCCCAGCTTCCATGTTTGGTCTTTTTCCAGACTTCGGATTCTTTCACTTTGAATCGGACGAAGAGCGCCAGCAGCGCAGGCAATCCGCCGATAAAAAAAAGAGGTCTCCAACCCCAACGCGGAAATATGAAGAAATAGCATACGGCGGCCAGCAGGTACCCGGCTGCGTAACCTTCCTGGAGCAATCCCGACAGCACGCCTCGCAATTTTGGCGGTACTTTCTCCATCGCGAGCGATGCGCCCACGCCCCACTCGCCGCCCATGCCGATGCCGAAGAGGGCGCGCAGCACCATAAAGGTGGCGTAATTGGGCGCCAATCCGGAAAGCACCTCGACGACTGAGTAGAAGACGAGGTCGAGCATTAAAGGTAGTCGCCGGCCGTAGCGATCAGCGAGCAACCCGAAGATGAATGCTCCGACCGGCCGGAAACCAAGCGTCAGAGCGATCGACAGCGCGATTTCCTTGTCTGTGCGGTGAAACTCTTTCGCGATCGCCGTCAAGGTGACGACGACGAGAAAGAAATCAAACGCATCCAGCATCCAGCCAAGGAATCCGGCCAGCAGTGCGGCTCGATGTCCGTCACCGGTTTCGTGTTTTTTACTCATGCCTCGTGTGAATTGAAGCTTGACCGCGGAAAAATCGCGGCGATACTAATATTTGAAGGCTATTGGTTCAAGCGATTTGTTAGCCGCGGCATCTTACCGAGCCTCGACGACGTCTCAATTCATGAAGGTGAGCCGCCGAATATGCTGATAAAGAGAGCACCTGACATCAAATCGAGCGAAGTCACGGATGAGCAGACCTATCTGAACCGGCGCCTGTTCATTCGCGGTGCGGTGCTCGCCGGGTCAGTTGCAGCAACCGGATTCATTTATCGCAAACTCAATCCACCGACGGCAGTCGTCGAAGAGCGGCCGAAAATCGCGGGACTCATCACGCCAACATCGGATGAAAGCATCGCCAAGGGCTTCAAAGTCTCAGAAACAGCTACTTCCTTCGAAGACATCACGAACTACAACAACTTCTACGAGTTCTCCACGGAAAAGCGATCGGTTGCTTCCGAAGCCCGCGGATTCATCACGAAACCATGGACTGTCGAAGTCGGGGGTTTGGTGAACAAGCCGAAGACTTTCGACCTCGACGATTTGCTCAAGCTTGCGCCGCCCGAGGAGCGCATCTATCGCCATCGCTGTGTTGAGGGCTGGTCGATGGTAATTCCGTGGGTCGGATTTCCCTTGAATGCCTTGCTCAAGCAGGTCGATCCGCTTTCGACGGCGAAATACGTGGCGTTTCAGACGCTGCTCGATCCCAAGCGCATGCCGAATCAAAACACCACGGTGCTCGATTGGCCGTACGTTGAAGGTCTGCGGCTGGATGAAGCGATGCACCCGCTGACGATTCTCGCGACTGGACTGTACGGCGGGACTTTGCCACCGCAGGATGGCGCGCCGATTCGCCTGGTCGTGCCCTGGAAGTATGGATACAAGGGAATCAAGTCGATTGTGAAGATCAGTTTGGTTGCGAATGAGCCGCCGACTACCTGGAACATTCAAGTCCCGGAATGGTACGGGTTTTATTCGAATGTGAATCCAAACGTCAGCCAAACCCGTTGGAGCCAGGCGACCGAACACCGCATTGGAGAATACACTTCGCGGCCAACACTGCTATTCAATGGTTATGCTGATCAGGTCGGCCATTTGTATCAGGGAATGGATCTCAACGTGAATTACTAGCCGTCAGTGGTTAGTTGTCAGTTGAAAAAATGAATGCCACTGACAGTTGACGACTGACATTCTTGGGCATGAAAGACATCCGTTTTTCCAAACTCGTCCTCTTCATCAACGGCCTGGTGCCCCTGGCGCTGTTGCTCTGGGACTATGCTCGTCATCAAGTCGGCGCCAACCCGCTCGAATTCGTTACGCACACCACGGGGATGCTGGCGCTCGTGTTTCTCCTCATTTCATTGGCGGTGTCGCCGTTGCGGCGAATTACCGGCGCAAATTGGCTGACGAAGTTCCGCCGGATGCTGGGTCTCTTCGCATTCTTCTATGGCTCGCTGCACCTTTTGACGTACGTAGCGTTCGATCGATTCTTTCACTTCACCACGATTCCCGCCGACATTCTTAAGCGGCCCTTCATCGCAGTCGGGATGACAGCCCTTTTCTTAATGCTGCCGCTGGCGGTCACTTCGACTGACGCGATGGTAAAGCGGCTGGGGGGAAAGAATTGGGCACTTCTGCATCGCGTGGTTTACGTCGCCGGTGCGTTAGGAGTCCTGCATTACTACATGCTGGTCAAATCTGATGTGCGCCTGCCGCTGACATTCGCGTTCGTGCTGGCGGTTTTGTTGGGGTTCAGGATTCTGACGAAGTACTACAAGCCGCCGATCGCTTCTAGCAGCGTCGTGCCGCGCCGGTGAGGGGTTGGACTGTACGAACTGCCCCCCGCGAACCACTTACCCGCTTGCTACCGCAAGCGGTTCTGTACCTTGTCGTATAATGCGGCCGTGCTCGATCCCACCAAACGTTTCTCAACGCGCGTCGAGAACTACCTCAAGTATCGCCCGAGTTACCCGCCGGAAATCATTACGCTGCTGGAATCGGAGTGCGACCTGTCGCCGGACACGCTAATTGCCGATATGGGATTCGGAACCGGCTTGTTGACGGAACTGTTCTTGAAACACGGCAACCCGGTCGTAGGCATTGAGCCGAATCCGGATATGCGCGCCGCCGGTGAAAGGATGTTGGCGAAGTACTCGAATTTCGAAAGCATCGAGGCGACGGCTGAGGCAACGACGCTCAAAGATAAGTCGATCGACATGATCGTTGCGGGGCAGGCGTTCCATTGGTTCGATCGCGCCAAAACGCGCACTGAGTTTCAGCGGATCCTCAAGCCGAACGGCTGGGTCGTGCTGATCTGGAACGGTTTTCATGTGGAAACCAGCCCATTGAATAATGGTTATCAGCAGATCGTTCTGCAGTATGGCACGGATTACAAAGAAGTCGCGCGCGAGATTTCCGGCGTGGACGTCGAACCGTTCTTCGCGCCGAATAGATGCGAATTCGCGAAGTTCCAGTTCCGGCAGACGTTCGATTATGAAGGATTGAAGGGCCGTTTGCTGTCATCGTCGTATGCGCCAGACGAAACCGATCCTCACTATGGGGAGATGATCGATGAGCTGCGCCGGCTGTTCGCTGCAAGTGAGCAGGACGGAAAGGTCGAATTCGATTACGAGACTGAAGTCTATTATGGGGGGTTATCTTCCAAATAGACTTTGCCTGAAGTCGATGAAAGGAATTTGAATCAAGAAATCACCTCTCAGGTTGGGAAGGGTGGCTTGCCCGCACTTTGAATGGCGAGATTGCTTGAGAAAGAGGGCGCGCGGGGGTAAACCACCCTTCCCAACCTAAGAGAGTTTTCAGACGTCCCGATTTCAGGTAGGACTTTTTAGGCAAAGCCTTTCCAAATAGATTACTCATTCACCACCGCGGCAGCTTGAGCACGTAGTTGTTCGCGCAATTTGAATCGTTGCACTTTCCCGGTAGCCGTATACGGAAGCTCCGACACGAACAGATAGCGACGTGGTTGTTTGAAACGCGGCAGAGCGTCGCGGCAAAGTTCGCGCAATTCAGTCTCGATCTTTTCAGTGTCGGCGGCCGACACGATGAACGCACAGACGCAGGACAATTTGGCGTCATCGAAACCTTCCACCACGGCTGCGGTGAGTACGCCGGGATGCTTTAGGAGGACGCTCTCCACTTCTATTGGCGACACCCATTGCCCGGTCGGCTTGAAGCAGTCGTCGCTGCGTCCCATGTGCCACCAGAAGCCATCGGCGTCCGAAGCGTACAGATCGCCGGTTCGTACCCAACCGTCGACGAAAGTCTCCGCAGAAATCTCAGGACGATGCCAATAACGCGATGCGGCGCTGTCGCCTTTGATCCAGAGGTTCCCTTCCTCGCCGGTTCGTGTCGGGGTGCCATCATGATCGATCAGCCGCGCTTCATAACCCTCGAGCAACTTGCCACTGCTGCCGTAGCGCAGGTCCCCAGAATGATTGGACATAAACATATGCAGCATCTCGGTCGAGCCAATGCCGTCCAGAACTTCGACGCCGAAGGTGTCCTGCCATTCCTGACCCAGATGCGCCGGCAAGGCCTCGCCGGCAGAAACGCATAGACGCAAACCGGACGCATCAAGCCGCGCCACGTTGCGATGATGCTCCAGCAGCATGCGATACACGACCGGGACGCCGAAGAAGATGGTCGGTCGATATTCTTTGAAGATATTCCCGACGACTTCAGGCGTGGGCTTTTCCCGACACAAAACTGCCGTCCGCCCATTCAGCAGCGGAAACGTGAGGCTGTTGCCGAGGCCGTACGCGAACGGCAAACGCGAAGAGGAAAACACGAGATCATCATCACGAAGCTGAAGCACTTCGCGGCCGAAGGTTTCGTTGGTGTAGAAGATGTGCGCCTGGCTGTGCACGGCGCCCTTTGGCTGTCCGGTGCTGCCTGAGGTGTACAGGATGAACGCATCATCGTTCGGATTGATTTTGGCCGGAAAAGCCTCAATCTTCTGACGCGGCGCTTGCTCGAGCGCGAGTACGCGCAGAGTCGGTGTGGGGAGCGGGCCGTCGTCTCGAACCGTGAATAGCGTCTTGAGAGTGGCGGACGAATCAAGTCCTTCGAATAAGGTTCTGGCCGTCGAACCTTCTGCGATTGCCGCACGGGCGCCGCAATCCCGGACAATGAACAGTTGCTCTGCTGATTGCAGAGCCAGATTGATGGGGATGGCAATCGCGCCCAGCGAAATAATCGCTACGAATGCCGCTATGAATTCGGGTGAATCGGCGAGAAGCAACGCTACGCGGTCGCCCGGTTCGATTCCCGCAGCCTTCAGTATTTCGGCTATTGTGCTCGCCTGTTCGCGCAGATCCCCATAAGTAATCTCGCGCTGCTCGAACAGAATTGCGATGCTCCCATCGCGTTCCGCCGCAAACAGCTGATCGAAGAGGTTGCTCGGTGCCATTTGAGCTAATTCTGCGTTAACGCGAGGATGACGTAAGGCGATGCCGGGCGATTCGCACGATGGCAGACGGATCGAGTTGCGGCGCCACCGCAAGGTTCTTCAGTGGTCGGAGGGGTTTACCACTCGCAACGGCGCGGGCGCTCTGCCAAAGCGCGTGTTCCAACATGTTCTCTGAGAAACGCCGCCACGTCGCCCGCTTCAGATCGCGCGAAGCCGCCGCGACCCTGGGCAGTTTCATCCAGTCCGTTTTGAACTTGCGAATGCTCTGCGAGACGATCGAAGCTGCGTCAGAGGTTCCTTGCGCCGACCGCACGCTCGATCGACGCCAGGTAACCACCGGCTGCTCAACGGCGACAACTGGATACAGTTCCGCGATCCGAATCCAGAGATCCCAATCGTCGAGACCCGGGATTGTGTCGTCGAGCAATCCCAAACTGACGATAGCTGATCGGCGAAACACCGCCGAACCACACGGGATGAAATTTTGAGTCAGCAACTCCCAGAGAATATCGCCTTGCGGGCATGCGATCGGATAAAGCTCATCGCTGACTTGCCCATCGTGATCAGCGTAAAGAGCCCGCCCGTAGACAAGGGCGGCCTCCGGATTTCGCGCCAGTAGCTCGATCTGCAAGTCGAGTGACCCAGGCAAACGCGTATCATCATCATCCAGGAAGCTGATGTACTTACCCTGGCTCGCAACCAAACCGATATTCCGCGCGCCCGCCACCCGCTGATTTCGCTCAACGCGCAAGTACTTGATGCCCTTCAGCCCGCGACAAACGGCGGCAGTTTCATCCGTGGATGCATCGTCGATAACGATGACTTCAACATCGATGCCTGCGGCACGGGCACTTTCAATCGCCCGCGGCAGCAGTTGCGGACGCCTGTGAGTGGCAATGATGATTGATGATCGCGGCATCTTGTTTCGCCTTAGGTCCCGATTCGTGTCGAAAAGCTTCAATTGATGGCGGTGCGCCGCTTGGCTGCAAAGGCGTCGAGAATCCTGCGCGGCCCTCGCGAACTAATAGCGCGGGTGGGACTAAGCTGCATCGCGAGCAGGATATTCTCACTTACCTGGTCGAAGTCGCCGTAGGGCAAACGCTGGGCGGCGTTCCACAGCGAAGTATCGGCAATGCGAACGCGCAACCTTCGCCTGACCATTCGCCGCTGCTTCCCGCTCGCCGATTGCGCCCGGGGCAGCTTCAGCAACTCAAGTTGATGACGAAAGACGCGTCGCAGCTGCGCGGCCCGCGCAGATGACCCCTGGCCGGAATGGCGCGTCGGATACCGATAGACCCCCACCGCTTCGGTGGTCACAACGGCGGGATAAATTTCCGCCAATCGCGTGAAAATATCCCAATCGTCGATGCCAATCAGATGCCGTCGCAGTAAACCAACGTGCAGCAAGCTTTCTTTCCTAATCAGCGACGATAAGCCCATTACCGGAAAGTCGAGTTCCATGATCTGCCAGAAGACATCACCGGAAGGATATCGGGGCGCGACCACTTCACCGGTCAGTTGATAATCCTGATTCGCGATCGCGATGCCGCCACACGCAAACGCAGCTTCAGTATTTTGCACCAGCAGATCCCGTTGTGCATCCAACGAGTTCGGCAAGCGCAAATCATCATCGTCAAGGAAGCTGACAAACTCAGCTTCACTCATCATTAGGCCTGCGTTCCGAGCGCCGGCTGCACCTTGATTCCGATTAAGCCGTACGTATTTGATGCCCGTAAGTGCGCGGCAAACACTTGCGGTTTCATCAACGGAGGCATCGTCGACCACGATGATTTCGATGTCAGAGCCGGCGGCGCGCGCGCTTTCGATTGCGCCCGGCAGGAGCTGCGGCCGATCGTGAGTCGGGATTATGACGCTGATGCCTGGCATGGAGTTTCGGCGGTAAAATCGTGTACGAGTTCGGGCTTCACTATCTGATGAAAAACTTCAAGGAATCGAGCATAGCCGATGTTACCTAACATTCAAAAATGCTAGAGTAACCCGCCCGCCCTGGTAACATGATTCAACCTGACCCGCTGGAACATCCGATCTGTTTCGCCAGACCGGAAAGAATCGCCGAGAGCGCATGGATCGGGCATATTCCGTTTGCCATGTATTTGACGGCGCTTCTGCGGCCGCGCGTTATCGTTGAGCTGGGGACCTTCACGGGCGTTTCTTATTGTGCGTTTTGCCAGGCCGTGGGGCAGATCCAGCTTGATACGCGCTGTTATGCAATAGACACCTGGAAAGGCGATGCGCAAACAGGTTTCTATGACGAAAAGGTTCTCATCGAACTTCGTCGCTATCACGACCCCCGTTACTCGCAATTCTCATCTTTGATTCAAGGCACATTTGATGAAGGATTGAGCCATTTCGCCGCTGGCTCGATCGACTTGTTGCACATCGATGGCACGCACGGATACGAAGACGTCAGGCATGACTTCGAAAGCTGGTTGCCCAAGATGAGCACCGAAGGAGTCATTCTGATGCACGACATCTGTGAGCGTGCCGTTGGTTTTGGTGTCTGGAAACTGTGGGCCGAAATTAAGGCCAAATATCCCACTTTCGAATTTTCGCACGAGCATGGACTGGGAATTGTGGCCACCGGCACGAAGATAAAGCCGGGATTAGCCGGACTGTTCACGCTTAGCGATGCCGAAGCAGCAAACATCCGTTCCTGCTTCGAAAGCCTGGGGATGCGACTGGTGCCCCAGCTGGAAAAAGCCGCGCTGATTAAGAAGCTGGCGGAAACAGAGGAACAAGTTGCCACGCGAGATCTGGAAAAAGCAGCGCTTGTTAGGCAGCTAGGGGACGCAGAGGAGCGAGTTGCCGCACGAGATAGGACGATTAGTGAAAGCTCGAATCAAACCGCGCAGATCTCACGTGAACTCAGCGGTGAACTCGACACGCTTTACCAGCACCATATTCAACTCTCAGAGCAGTTCCACGACCTCGAAGGCCGGCACCGGGGGATTTTGAACTCGCGTGCCTGGCGGTGGGTGAACCGTTTCGGACGAATCAAGCGTTACATCTTCAAACCGAACCTGGCCGAACGCATTCGAACACCGACCTCACCGGGGCTGCCCGAAGCGGTTGCTGAATCGGACGAATTGGTTCCACCGCCGGAGCTTCAGGCTTATATCGGCGGTGGGTTCGAAAGAGTGGGCCCGGAGTTTCTCAATTACTTTCGCGATCTCGGTGGCCTGCAACCTGACCATCGCGTCCTGGATGTGGGTTGTGGCAGCGGCCGCATGGCTGTTCCCCTCACAAAATTCCTCACCAGTGAAGGTTCATACGAAGGATTTGATATTTCGGCGCCGGTGGTAAATTGGTGCACAGCGAACATCACCCGCAAGTATCCAAACTTCCGGTTTCAAGTCGCCGATCTCTACAACCCCGCTTATAACCTGAAGTCGAAACGCCAGGCCGCAGACTATGTATTTCCGTTTGCGGCGAACTACTTTGACCTGGTTTTCCTGACGTCTGTCTTCACGCACATGAAGCCACGCGACATGGAGGCTTACGCGGCGCAGATTGCGCGAGTCCTTAAACCAAATGGCAGATGCCTGATCACGTTCTTTCTGTTAAACCCGGAGTCGCGAGGTCTGATGGGCGAAAAAGCGGAAGCATGTTCAAACTCTGGCTCGAAAAGATTGAATTTCCAATTCACTATCGCGCATGGCTGTCAGGCGGTTAATCCGGCAAAACCCGAAGACGCCCTGGCGTACGACGAGACTCTCGTGCGCCGGATCTTCGCCAGACACAACCTGCGAATTGACGAACCAATTCATTACGGATCATGGTGTGGGCGCGAATCCTATTTGAGTTTTCAGGATATTGTTATGGCCACGAAAGCACCGCAGAGATTCTCGCTGGACGAGCCGCCGCTCACGCCTAATCATTAAGATAGCTCTTCAGCGCCGTCATAATCTCCGGACTAAATGTTTCGTTCCAGCTTCTACTCCAATTCAGATTGGCGCCGGCGATTCGTCGCTCAAAGTCATCGACCTTGCCCAAAGCCTGAACGATTCCCCTTTTCAAACCGTCGAGCGTGGGCGGGGCCGCGATCAGATTAGGAGAAATCTCAGCCAGTCTTTCGCTCGTTTTGGTGGCGTAGGTGTTGGTAACCGTCATTAATCCGGCCGCGGCCATATCGATGGGCATCAGGCTCGGATGCGGTGACAACATCAGGCTCATGCCGGCATCATAAGTCGGCAGAACTTCTACGAACCGGTTCAGGCTCAGCTTTGGCAGCATTGCCAAAGAGGCGGTCTTGCCGAGCGGTACGTCCTGATAGTCACCAACGGCGCCCAGACCATGAAATTCCCATGCATTGGATTTGAAGTGACCTTCCTTGATGGTGTCCCTGAGCGCCAGAACTCCCAATTCAAAAGCATTCCGGGCCATCGTGGTCTGATCAGGACGTGCGTAGAAAAGAAACTTCCTTTTCTTTCGCTGCCGCATGCTTTGCTCATTCAAAGCGAAGCGGTTGGCCGCGTTCTGAATGACCACGGGTGGCTGATGAAATCCATTCTGTGAAAATGCGCCGATGTTATTGACTTGGAAGTAATCTCGAAGCAGTACGGTCGAAAAGATCGCGCGATGCGGAAAAGTGTAAGCCTGCTCAGCGAGAGCCAGGAACGAGCCGGCGGGATAGAACAAAGGCTCGTATTCCTGCACCAGATAAACAAATCTGCGCGGCCCCAATTGTTGCGCAGCATGGTGGGCAATGTGGGCGGTCCACCAGGAAGTTGCGATGAAAGCGTCACCCGGATTGACGACTAAAGGATCGGAACGGTCAAACAGGTAAACCGCTTCTACCTGGTCAAATAGATCTGCCAGGCCCTCGTAAGCCGCAAGTTCGCGATTCCACTGAAGCGGATTAAAGTCGCACTGATCGACCAGCACAATCCGAACGTCGTAACCGGCTCGCTTAAGTTGCAGCGCCAGATTGAATACGCACAAGTAGCCGGCAAACAAGTATTGAAGTTTGACTTCCGATACCAGGATGTTGATGCGTCGTTTTGCGTTTCGGGCAATCCTGAGATTGAGCGGCGCAATTTTTTGCGGGATGAAATCAATGGTGGGCGTTACATCCAGTTTGGTTAGCGGGTGAGTCTTACCCGCGCCGGCCAGCTCCGCGACAATGTGCTGGCGGTAACGACGGCAATAATCAGTGAGCAAGCGCATGCTCAATATTGCGCGGGCGCTGACCAATTCCAGACCCAGCGTCGGCAGCCTCTTAAGGCGAATGCGGAACGCCTCGTGAACGAGCGCTAACCAGGATCGCTCCATGCGAGCGATGCGATTAAGAATCCTCCGTTTGTCCTTAGGTGCGTCGGGATAGCGCTGTTTGAGGGTCTTCGCCAGGAGACTGATGCGCACGACCGAATCGAAAAACGTTTGAGACACGTGCACCACGGTATTTCTGAAATCAAGCTGCGCGGCCGCAGCGGCGGATCGTAATTGAAAAACGTCACGGCATATTTCCCTGAACCGAACGCTCGCGGGCGCTGCATGGCCGTACACATTCCGACCGTGCTGGCAATACGAATAAAGAGGTCGATCGACATACTTTATTCGGCCTTTCGTCAAAGCCACACAGCCGGCCCATTGATCATGAAACATCCGGCCGGGAACTTCCGGAAAGGGAAGCATTCCTGCGAGCAGCTCACGACGAAAAAGCGAAGCGGCGCCGGTTATGGTGTTCGCGAAGAGTAGGGCGCCCAGATCGGAATATTGATTCTGTCGATGTGACCAATACGTATTTGAAATGACCTCACCATCGCGCGAAACCACTTTCATGTCGGAAAAAACGAGGTACGTGTCGCGATCAAATGCGGCCAGACAGGCCCTGAGCTTTTCGGCGTGCCATTCATCGTCCTGATCACAAAACGCGATGAACTCGACGCCGTCGGGAACGAGATTCAAGCAGCGCTCGAAATTTCGATAAAATCCGAGTCTGGTCTCGTTCCGGAAAACCTGGATGCGTGAGTCTTGCGCGGCAAACAGTTTGATTTGCTCGTAAGCCGCGTCATCCGAGCAGTCGTCGTTGATTATGCAGACCCAGTTGCGATGTGTCTGCGCGATTAAACTGTCGATCTGACGTTTTAAGAGATCCTCCGGCGGATTGTAGATCGCCATGCAAATCGCCACCAGCGGACTGCTTTCAGGGTCGATCCGTTTTGGATTTGCTGTTTTCCTGATCGGCCACCCGGCGTGAAGATGCAACACACCTAATTCAACCTCTGACGTTTCTGCGTTATCCAGCGTAGCTCGCAACCCGAGCGTAACTTCTCTGTTCGTCTCAACCGGATCGAACCTGATCGTTGTCCAGAACGCGCTGGTAAGACTCTGCCCCGTCGTGTCACGGCCCTGCGCGATCAATTCCAGGGACCGGGGCTCGCATAACGAATGATGCGCAATTCTCTCTGCCTTACCGTCTATCACCAGGCTTAGGTCACTGATCTCATGTTGACTGTCATAGCAGGATCCTTTCAGAAAGAGGGCGTTGCCCTGCGCCACATCCAGCGGCTGGGAAAGGTCATAGTCGAGCGACCAGATTAGTCCGCCGAGGGGATCCGGTGAAATTCTCTGCGCAACCTCCGCTCGATCAAGGCGGGCTCTGGCTCGACTTGCCGCGACCTTCAACGGCCAGCGAACAAACTTCGGCAGTCTCTTTGAGATGGGCCAAACTACTCTGGACGTTATCTGAAAGCTGGCGCTGAAGCGCACATCGTCCAGCGCGCGGCGCAGAATTTCGTTCTCATTGGCCAGGTGTTCCGGCGTGTGTCCGTTGGTTCCTGGCGTGGGTTTTGGATTGGGCGAACTGCGGAGGTCACGCGGATCAGTATCACGCGCGTCGGGAAGTCCGGGGACAGAGGGCCGTTGATTGTGCAAATCCATCTCGCTAATCACCCTGGTCACGGATTACTTTCCACTGGCTCGAAGGGATTCGACCGGACGCCATTACGCGCGCCGAGAAGAACATAAATCGTCAATCCAACTATTACTGCTAAGCACGGGGCGATAAACCAGGGATTCGGAAAGATTGGATGAAAACTAATCGTCCGGCTCCACATTATCGGTAACGAAGTAGTCGCTGAGAATACCGAGGGCATGATCCAAAGAGTTCCCACCATCTCAGCAGCCACATAGAGTGCAATCAGAATCCCAGCCGACCAAAGCGCAAAGCTTCGGCGAACCAGTAGTGCCGCCTGATAGACGAGACAGGTCCAGGCGGGAAACACGATCATAAAGTAAGACGGCGTCACGAACACAAAGCCCCAATTCGCCAATACCATGGTGGCAAAGTACGCCAGCGCGGCGAGCATCGACAAGACGCTTGCGCCGAACAAGATCAGAAATTTGGTGTCCCCAAAAAGATATTCCGGATGATCCTTTGGGGGTGAACGCCGCCAGCCGCGCCACAACCCGCTGGCCACTACCACCAACCAAAATGCATAGAGAAAGATCCTGTAGGGAAATGTCAGCCAGGCCGGCGCCGTCAGAGCGCTCCAGCCGCTGTTCCAAAGCTCACGCGTAAAAAGCCACTCGCGTAAATAAGTGCTCCAGCCCACATGAAAGAAGTGGCCCCACATCCAGAGAGTGCTTTTGTCCTGTGAATGCGAACTGAGGATTCTGGTCGGACGATAGACCTCATGCAGCTTCACGGCGTAATAAATGTACAGGGGGGCCAACACCGCGATTACAACCAGCGCACAAGTTGCAGCCAGCTTCAAAGCCCCCGCCGGCTGCAATTCTTTCCGATACGTTAACCAACAAATTGACGCGGCCACGGGCGGAATCATCGCCATTACGTTTGCTTTGGTTAATATCCCCAGTCCCAGACAGACGCTCGCCAACGCGAACCAGCGGGCCCTGCGCGCGTCGACCGCGAGGGCGCGGATCAGGAAATAAAATGTCAGGCTGCTAAAGAGGATTGCCAGCGCGTCGTTTGAAATCCTGGCCGCGGTAATAACAAAAAGCGGACAAAACCCGATTAGCAAACCGACAACCATCCGGTGTCGAATGCTCGGAATACACCACCGCAGGGCCTGCAGAAAAACAAACACCGCAGTTCCGAGAAACAGGATGTTCAAGATGCGTAGTGCATAGATGCCGCTGAGATCGCTTATTCGAGAGAAGATGTTCCAGCAAGGCAGCGCGACGAGGTAATAAAACGGAGGTTGTGCTGCTTCGTAGAGGGGTACGCGTTTGAGTTCCGGCGGCGCACTCTGCGTCTGCGGCTCCCAAAAAGTCTTGTACTCCTTAGTGCCCCAACCGTTAGTGCCGGTTTGCGCCCAGTCACCCCACGGATGCGGGTACTGCTTCATCATGGAGGCCATCGAGGCCGGCGTATTACTGCTTTCAGGTTGCGGAAGCTCTGCGGTTTCTTTTAAGTAGACAACATACGCAATGTGAGAGAACTCGTCCCAACCTTCAAACGGCGGTAAGACGCAAAGAACGAAAAGACCGCGAACGACAACTATCAACGCGATCGCCAGAGAGATTCGTTTCCACTTTGCGATTTCAGCAGTGGGCATCAAAAGCATGAACCGCCCGATTAGATCTATCTCTTATCGTTTTTGCCATTGGCATACTACGAAACAGGAATTCCACCGTGCATTTAGCGGTGTAGTTAGTGCTTCCAGTTTCAGAACCCAGGGTGCGTAATGACGTTTCCAGCGTGGCGGTATTCGGCAAACCATCGAATTCAATACCAGCAGATAAGCAATGCCGCCCAGATATCTTTCCGTCTGAAATAGAAAGCGACTGGCGCACTGTTCTCTAAGGGTGGCGAGATCAATTGCCGCCTCGTTCGCAGCAAACATCGAGTCGCGTTTGTACCATTGGGTGCGAATGCTGTCGGGCAAGGAACCTTTGTAGGGTTCCGCAAAACAGAAAACACCGCCGCTCGTTAGGATCCGATGGATTTCATGGACCGCATCCACGACCCGGGGCTGAAGATGGTGAAGACCGCCGACTACCACAACTGCATCAAACGAGGAACTCTCAAGGCGGGTATCAAAAATCGAGGCGCAGCTGGCGTCACAGTTGGGCCAGCGGGTCTTGAATGATTCGATCTGTTCTGGCGCAAAGTCCAAACCCGTAACCCGAGCGCCCTTCGACAGCAGGAACTCAGTCGTCTGACCATTTCCACACATCGCTTCGAGCACGCGTTTTGCCGACACATCGAGGCCCTCGCACAGCGGCTCATTGATGAAACGGCGACGGTAGGCGCGGCTGTAATAGTCCCCATACTGAGCGCGATAGCTCGCCCCAATCTTTTCGAAGTGCCGCCGCTGTAACAGCTCGATGCTTGTGAACTCCATGTTGTCGGAGCCTGGTCAGGTGGGATATGAAACGAGTGCGCCTTTCAATTCAGGAAATGCCCGCCCCGTTGTCCGTAAGTTGGTCCCACGGATGCGCGGGTCCTTTCGCCTCATCAAGATCGGTCACTTTGCCGTTGCGAGATACCATTCTGTAAATTCCCGTCAGCAGGGGCAAAACTACTTTCGGCGAAAAAAGTTTTTCGTAGCGTTCGCGCGCAGCGAATCCCATCTTTAGACGCAAATCCTTGTCTCGCGCCAAACGCCACATCGCGGCCGCGAGAGCTTGAGCATCTCCCGCCGGAACACAGATGCCCGCATCATCGCCAATCATGTCGGGAATGCCACCGACCTCGGAAGCAATGATCGGTTTGCCGCACGCCATGGCTTCGACGATGCTGTTGGGCGTGCCTTCACTGAACGACGGCAT
>Ga0134121_10000854_pt1 | contig 31340 bp, 17 predicted proteins | sample KB301_FD_96463 | JGI IMG/M metagenome (GOLD analysis project Ga0134121, IMG submission 96463) | Terrestrial soil microbial communities without Nitrogen fertilizer from Kellogg Biological Station, Michigan, USA - KB3-0-1 | ecosystem: Environmental > Terrestrial > Soil > Unclassified ... | reverse complement strand
TTTTTCTTGCCTTCTTCCAGGATGGCGACCTCGGCGGCGGCCTTGGCGGTGTCTTTTTTCTTGAGATAGACGAGGGCGGCGAGATATGCGCCGCCGTTCTTGTCCCGCTTGCGTTCGTCGTTGGCAATCTTGAGGGCGGTGTCGTAATCGCGCTCGGCCAGGTGGAGACGGAACCACTGCTGCGTATGTTTGAGACCGTCGGCCTGGCATTGCTTCTTGTGAGCGCGGGCCTCGGCAAAACGGCCGTCGTGTGTCAGGGCGCGCATCAGAATCTCGCAATGATGCGTGAACTGCTGGTCTTGCGACGGTTTGACGTTCATTTCCTTGTGATAAGCCCGCTCCATTTCGATGGCCTTCATCGAACGGTCGGTGGTTTTGTCCCAGCGGCCCAGCCGCATGGCGAGGTGGGCTTGCATGTGGAACGAATGCGGAATGCCGGGCGTCGATTCGATGTACTTCTCGGAATACTGCCAGCCCAGCGCGGGGCGTTTCATGTTTTCGTAAAAATGCAACAATTCGTGATTAGCGCCGGGATGCAGCGGATTGAGGTGGAGCAGGGCCTTGTAAAACGGCGCCGAGGAAACCTGACCGCCAAATAGCCCGGAGCCGCCGGCCAGTTGAGCACGGAAATACCAGCCTTCTTCATCGTCATCATAAATCGCCAGCAGCGTGTCAATGGTTTTGATGGCCGCCTTCATGCGGGCCTCGGTGTTGCCGACGTTGGGCCACATCCCTTTTTCTTCCAGCTTGGCTTGAATTAACAGCTGTTCGCGGTGGCTGGCCTTGGGCATCAAAGACTGGGCTTTTTTGAGGGCGTCGGTGCTGGGGCGGTGATAACGCTCCAGCGACTGGCTCAAAGCCCACCAGGCCATGGCGCAGTCAGGATCCTTGCGGCACGCGGTTTCAAAAGAGCGGCAAGCTTCCATCCAGACGTAGGAGTAGTAATAGCCCAGGCCTTGATCGAAAAACGCCTGGCACTCGGGCGAGCTGGTGGTGACGCGGTATTTGATCACGCACAAGCCGGGAAAGAGCTTGGCGGGCGGCAAGCCGGATATCGGCAGCTTGGCATCAGGCGGCTGGCGGGTGTCGATCCAGGTTTTGAAAGGGCTGTCGGCCGCGGCCGAGTGTGCGAGCGACAGCATGGCAGTTAACGCAATGGCACAGCGCGTGCGGATCATGGCGAGCGTCCTTTGGCGAGGGAGAGCATTGGCGACCAACGGCTCTATTTTGAGGGGAGATGGGGCGGGATGCCAGTAGAATTTCTGTTTATTGTCGGGTGTTACAGTCTTTTCGGATCACCAGCGCCAGACAAGGAGCATTGATGAGCGACACTCAACAGCCGCACGTTCATAAAGATAATGGGATTCGCCCAGAAGAGCGCGCTTATGCTGTTGGGTGGCTGCTGTGGTGCGCTGGAGGAGTGTATCTCCTTTACCGCGGCATCGGCGAGAGCCGAACTTTCTTGCTGGCGGTTGGAGTCGTCGCAATGCTCATGGGACTAACACAGTCAGCTGTGATTGTCATTAAACCGCTGCGTCCCTGGAAAAAATGGGTCCGCGTGACATGGGTGGTAATAATCCTTTTGGGCTTGATCATCGTTCAGGCAACGGATTTGTTGGGACGCTGAGGGTGTGATCGCTGCCAAAGGTTTGTGCTTGCTTGCAAGGTTGAGGTGCTTTGCTTTGCTCAGGCGCCAAATTGCGCAAGTTACTGCCAAGTCGAGATTTCCGTAAACCCAAACTATCTCCCGACCCACATGCTGACCGCCGTTCACCGAGGTGGAGGAACGTCATTTATTTCATGCCATATCTCCTTTATTCATAACAAGTTACATATCGGGTAAACTACTTTACGGAACGGCTGCGATTCCCTACAATGAAGAAGTGTCTTACCCTCTTGCATCGCTTCTGGGCTTCTGACACAAGTTGTTGAATTTCATAGCTTTAGGCACTCCATCGCCAGGAAGCGACCTTTGTCATGCCAAGGCCCGTCCTCACCTTCGCCCGATTCGTGGCGACGCCCGAAAACAGGGCGGCATGGCTGGCGGTCAAGGAAACGGCAGATGGCTTGCTTCGTTCCTCTGGCAACGATGGCTTTCGGCTGGTTCTGCTGCACGGGCCGGCAGGTTGCGGCAAAACGCACCTCGTGACCGCCTTGGTCGCCGAGGTTACCCAAGAACGACGTGATGTGGTGGTGGCAGTGTTGGCTGCCGGCGATTTGGCGCGAGCGGACCACGCGTCTCTGTTCGGAGATGCGGCTAGCACCGCCGAAACCGACGACGACAATGCCCTCGAAGAAGCTCGTCATTGCGATCTGTTGATTGTCGAAGATCTTCAGCACCTTAGCGTCCGGGCGGCCGAAAGCCTGGTCCAGGCCATCGATTACCTCGAAGCACGGCGGCGGCCGATGGTGTTTACCGCCAACGCCGGGCCGCAACGGCTCGTTTGCCGCGGGCAGCGTTTGCCGGCCCGGATCGCCAATCGCCTTGCTGCCGGGCTGGTAATCGGGCTGAAACCGCTCGGCCCGCAAAGCCGGCTGACTTTGTTGCAAACACTTGCCCAGCGCCGTCAGCTGGCCGTTGGCACAGATGTGTTACGCTGGCTGGCCGAACGCCTCACGGGTGGCGGCAGGCAGCTGGAAGGCGCCATTGGCAGGCTGGAAACACTGGCCAAGGGACAACGTGGACCGCTTGATTTGGCCGAGGTGGAAGCAGCATTCCGCGAGGAAATCGGGGCCGGCGAGGTAACCATCGAGCGCATTGTTCAACGGGTTGGCGGATATTATTGCGTTGAACCGAGCGATCTTCAGTCATCACGGCGGAGCCGCAATGTTTTGTTGCCTCGTCAAGTGAGCATGTATCTTGCCAGAAGGTTGACGCCTCTGTCCTTGCAACAAATTGGCGAGTACTTCGGGGGGCGGGATCATAGCACCGTTTTACATGCCTGCAACAAGCTGGAGAAGATGATCGGCAGCGATGCGGTGTTGTCCGGGGCCGTTCGCGAAATCCACGCGGCACTGGCTTAGGACGTTTATGAGACGAACCGCCGGGCTTGTCCCGGCGGGGATAAACCCCGCCGCTCGTTTCTTGTTTTGAGCGCTGGAATTTGGCTGTGGATAACGTGTGACCACGCTGTTAATGCTCATTAAGTTTTTGTTGGCGACTTCGTGGGCTTTGATTGAAAAAAGGAAACACTCGACAACGGCCAATGCCAACCATCAAGGATTCATAAGTGATTTGACAGGTATTTAACATGCGCCTTTGCATCATAACTACTGAAAGTAAAACGATTAATGGGTTTTGTTGGATGTTTATGAACTGAATTGTCAAAGTCTTTACTACTACTGCTGTTTTGAATTATCACAAGTAATTATTAATCCAAGAACCTCAAGACACAAAGATGATCACACCGTGAAGTGAGAGGAAGTGAATCCATGAAGGCGATTGTCAATCGGGAAGCGTTTTTGTCGGCATGTCAGCTGGCCAGTGTCGCCACGGCGGCTCGCGATGTCAAACCGATTTTGCAAAACTTCAAGGCCATTGTGGAAGCGGACCGTTGCACCTTGATGGCCACGGATCTGGAGCTTGGCATTCGTTTGGAAGTGCGCAGCGTCAAGGTGGAGGAGCCGGGCGAAGCAATCATTCCCGCGGGCCGGATGACGAATATTCTTCGTGAATCGACTGATTCCGAATTAGTCCTTGAAAGCAGCACCGACAAAAACATGGTGCGTGGGCAATTCAACGAGTTTGAAATGCCCGGCGAGGATCCGGCAAACTTCCCGGATATTCCCAGTTTTGAGGAAGAAAAGTATCACGAAGTTGCCAGTGGCGTTCTGCGTGAAATGATTCGCCGAACACAGTTTGCGGTGGCCGTGGGGGAGGCGAGATTCAGCGCCACAACAGGCATTCTCGTCGAACTGGAAAACGATCAAGCCAAGTTGGTCGCGACCGATGGCCGGCGTTTGGCATTGGCCCAAGGGCCTGCGAAAGCTCATGGCGATCACAGCACCAAGGGGCAAATGCCTGTCGTTCCCGGCAAGGCCTTGAATCTGCTGGAACGCAATTTACACGAAGCAGAGGAGATTGTTCGCATCGCAGTGCGGCCTAATGAAGTGCTTATGAAAACCGACCGGGCCATGATTTATAGTCGGCTGGTGGAGGGCCGTTTTCCGCCGTATCAGCAAGTGATACCGCAAAAACATCCACTCAAGGTGCCGTTGGTCGTCGGACCGTTCATGACGGCTGTGCGCCAGGCCGCGGTCATGACCGATGATGAAAGTAAACGTGTGGTCTTTGCCTTTGCCAAGCACAAATTGACGTTGCAAGCTCATGGCACGGAAGCGGGCCGGTCGAAAGTGGAATTGCCGGTCGGTTATGACGGCAAGGCGATTGAGATCAGTTTCGATCCCAAGTTTTTGCTGGATATGTTGAAAGTTCTTGATGCCGAAACGGCATTGACTCTTGAGCTTCTGGACGGCAATAAACCGGCCGTGTTCCGTAATGATTCGGGCAATTATCTGTATGTCGTTGTACCCCTGGCCGTGAAAGAAAGCGCATGATGATTTTTGATTAGAAGCGTTATTGCTCGGAGGCCGTATGCAAAATCAAAAATCAAAAGTCAAAAATCAAAAGCCCTCCGGTCCTGAGTTGCTCAAGGAAATTCTCGGCCGCGTTTTCGCGGCTCGCGGTTGGGGTCGTCGGCAAGAACGCTTGCACATCGAAAAAGCCTGGGCTGAAAGCGTTGGCCCAAAGATGGAAGTGCACACTCGCGTGCTGGGCATTCGCCGAGGCGTCTTGGAAGTCGAGGTGGACAATGCTGTGCTCATGCAAGAACTGGCCCATTTTCATAAGCGCCGGTTGCTCGAAGAATTGCGCGGCCGGCTGGCGGGGACCGCCATCAACAACCTTCGCTTGCGGGCGGGAACGTGGAACAAATAAGTGGCGAGTGGCGAGTGACGAGTGGTGAGCAAGAAACTCACCACTCGTCACTCGCCACTCACCACTAATCCCTTAGGAGTCAATGTCATGGCGGAAGACACAAATGTTGCCATTGCGGTCGTCGAACCTGAAAAATATGAAGCCGAAAATGTCGATATTTTCCGTGATGCCGAGCATATTCGCCACCGTCCCGGCATGTACATCGGCGACACCGGCAGCAAGGGTTTGCATCATCTCGTTTATGAATTAATTCATAATAGCGTGGACGAGGCGCTGGCCGGTTATTGCAAAACGATTCATGTCAAGATTCAGCACGACAGCAGCATCAGTGTCAGCGACGATGGCCGCGGCATACCCGTGGAGATTCACCCCAAGGCGCTGAAGTCGACGCTGGAAGTGGTCATGACCATGTCCGGCGCCGGGGCCAAGTTTGATAAGCGCAGTTATAAAACTTCCGCCGGTCTTCACGGCATCGGCGCCAAGGCTGTCACGGCGCTCAGCGAATGGACAGAGGCGGAAATTCGCCGTGGCGGCAAGGTTTTCACCCAGGAATACGAGCGCGGCAAACCGCTCGGCGACGTCAAGGAAATCGGCGTCAGCAAGCAAACCGGCACCAAGATCACCTTTCGCCCTGACCGCGAAATCTTTCACGAAGCCACCTTCGATTACGATTCACTCGAATCGCGTTTGCGTGAACTGGCGTTTCTCAACAAGGGCCTGCGCATCGAGCTCCGCGACGAACGCACCGGCAAAGAGGACATTTTCCATTACGCCGGCGGCGTCGGCGAGTTTGTCGAGTATCTCAATCGCTCCGAGGAAACCCTGCACAAGCCGGTCCACATCGAGAAAATGGCCGATGATGTCCGCGTCGAGCTGGCGCTGCAATACACCACCGGCGAGGAGGAACGGATTCGCTGCTACACCAACAACGCCTATAACGCCGGCGGCGGCACCCACCTATCCGGGTTCCGGGCCGCGTTGACGCGCACGCTCAATGCTTACGGCACCAAGGAGAATCTGTTCAAGAACAACTTGCAGCCGATCGGCGAGGATTTCCGCGAAGGGCTGACGGGGATCATCAGCGTGCAAGTGCCGGAGCCGCAGTTCGAGTCGCAAACCAAGATCCGTCTTAACAATCCGGAGGTGGAAGGCATTGTCACCACCGTTGTCAATGAGCAACTCAGCAAATTCCTTGAGGAAAACCCCAAGGAAGCCAAGAAGATCATGAACAAGGTGATCATCGCCGCCGAGGCGCGCGAGGCGGCGGCCAAGGCCAAGAAGGCGCTCAAGGATCGCAAAAACATCCTCAATTCGGGCGGTTTGCCCGGCAAGCTCATGGACTGCACGACGCGCGACCGCGATGAGTCGGAGTTGTTTCTTGTCGAGGGTCAATCCGCAGGCGGCTCCGCGGAGAGCGGCCGCGACCGCATGTATCAGGCGATTTTGCCGCTGCGTGGCAAAGTGCTCAATGTCGAAAAAGCCCGCCAGGAAAAGGTGCTGGGCAACGAGGAGCTTTGCAATCTTATTTCCGCGGTGGGCATGGACATCGCCGGCACTGCGGAAGACGTGGACAAACGCCGTTATGGCAAGATAGTGCTGCTGACCGATGCCGACGTTGACGGCCAGCACATTCGCACGCTGCTGCTGACGTTCTTTTATCGCCAGATGCGCAACCTCGTGGAAGCCGGGCATATTTATGTGGCACGGCCGCCGCTTTACAAGGTCGAGCAGAAAAAGCAGGTTCGTTTCGTGCAGACGATGGATGAAATGACGCGCGAGCTTTTGAAGCGCGGCCTGGACGGCACGAAAATCACTGTCAAGGGCGACACCGATCGCGTGTTTGAAGGCGAGCAACTCACCAAGCTCGTCGCCTTGCTCACGGAGCTGGAAGATTCGATTCTCATCCTCGAACGCCGTGGGTTGACGTTGCCGCAGTTGTTGGCCAAGGCGACGCCCGCTGGTTTACCGCTGTATCGCGCGGTCCTGGCCGGCAACGAACATTGGTTCGCCACGTCGGGCGAAGTGGACAAATACCGCCAGGACGAGCAAGCCAAGCGCGGCGGTCATGAATTTGTCGTGGCCGACGAATTCCGCCCGGCCATGGCGACGACCAACGGCAACGGCCAGCATGTCGAGACGTTCTTCATGCAAGAGTTGCACGAAGTCCGCTCGATCAACCGCGGCATGGAAAAACTCAAGGAATTCGGCTTCTCCTGCGACGACCTGGTGCCGTTGCCGCGCATCGCCGGCCGCGAACCGCCGATCCGTTTCATCCTGGAAAACGGCGACTCACGCTTGCTGCTGACCCAGCTCCGCGACCTGCCCATGGAAATCCGCCGCCTCGGCGAACGCGGCATGAAGATCACTCGTTTCAAAGGCCTGGGCGAAATGGATCCCGAGGAATTGTGGGATACGACGCTCGATCCGACACGCCGGACGCTGATCCGGGTGCAACTGGAAGACGCCTTGAAAGCCGAGGAGATGTTCCGCACGCTGATGGGCGAGAAGGTGGAGCCGCGGCGGGATTTTATTCACAAACATGCGCTAGAGGTGAAGGAGATTGATTATCATGGGGCGTGAGATGGCGAGCCGACTGCGAAGAAAGGAAGGGCGCAATCATGACGGGTGTTACTGTCCTTAAATGCCCAGCCGCCGGTCCGGTCTTGGCAACGGTAGAGCAGAGCTGCGACGTTTTGATCGCGGACGAAGCCCGCATTCCGGGTTCGGTGCAAGATCTCGCGACCTTCCGTCAGTGGATGCACTCCAACGAATTCCCCCAGCGCGGTCTGATCGCCTACCTTCAGGACTGCATTTGGGTTGATATGAGTCCGGAAGAGTTGTTCACCCATAACCGAGTAAGGGCAGCTTTCACGGCGGCAATAGGAGGGCTCCTTCAGCAAACGGAATTAGGAGAGTTTGCGGGAAGCTATGTGCGGTGGAGCAATATCAATGCCGGTGTCTCCACAGAGCCGGACGGGATGTTTTACACCTGGGACATGCTCAGGAGCGGCCGCCTCAAGTATGTCGAAGGGCTGCATGGCGGCATCATGGAGCTTGAAGGTGCCTTGGACATGGCCCTGGAAATCGTCAGCGCCACTTCCGTCAACAAGGACACTGTTCGTCTGCGCGATCTCTATTGGCGGGCTGGCGTCACGGAATACTGGCTGGTAGACGTCCGCGCCAACGCGCTGAAATTCGAGATTCTCCGGCACACGCCTACTGGTTATGTTGCCGTGACGGCGCAAGACGGTTGGTTGACGTCGGCGGTGTTTGGCCGGGCATTTCAATTGACGCGGCGGAACGATCCGGAGGGGAACCCCAAGTACAAGTTGGAATCGCGTGAAGCGAATCAAGCGTAAGGCGATAGATCGCAGTTAGTTGGCCATGAGGTCCCAGATCAGGACAGTGGTGTCGGCGCTGCCGGAGGCGAGCAGGCGGCTGTCGGGGGAGAAGGCGAGGGAGTGGATGTCGCCTTCGTGGCCGGTGAACTCGCGGCGGAGTTTGCCGGTGGTCCCCTCCCAAATTCGGATCGCGTTCCCTTTGAAAAGTCCCGACTCCGCCAGCAGCCGAGAATCGGATGACCAGCACAAATTAATTGCTTCCAAATCATCCTCTCTGCCTGGAATCAACCTTAATGCTTTGCCGGTCGCCAGGTCCCACATAACCAGAACACTACGGCTCGGATCCCATGTGACCAAGGTTTTGCCGTTGGGTGAGAATGCCAAAGGAAAGCCACGTTTGCTGGGAGGGTAGGAAACTGGACCGCCGAGTTTGTGGCGCACCTTGCCAGTTGCGGTAGTGAGAACAAGAACTGTGTCGTCCGTCATGTGGCCTGCGATACAAGTTTCGTCTGGGGAAAAGGCCAGATTATAGAACTGTCCCCGAGGAAATTGGAACAACTCTGCTCCAGTGGCCGTGTCGAAAATCAAAAGATTGTCGCTCCAATTCCCCCATGCAACAAGATAGCGGCCAGACGGAGAAAAACTGCAGCCCTTGAGTTTCCGATCCGTTGTCAGCGCGTCGAACTTTCCCAGTTTGTTTCCGCTTTTGAGATCAAGAAAAAACGCACCATCAGGCGTGACAGCAAGTCCTGTCGTGAGATCATCGGACACTCCAGCCACAGGGTGCGATTTTAGAACGATTTCAGCGCCTGAACTACTTATCAGCTTTGCATTGGGAATCGTCCAAGTCAAAACCTGTTCCATGGCCGACATGTTGCCATATTCTCTACGGCCGCTGCAGCTGGTGATTTTGCTGTTGTCAGCTGAAAAAGACAGGTGAGTAACACCTCCACGGTGGCCATCCAAAGCGAGTAGCTGCTTCCCACTATTTACTTCCACGTGTTGGATAAGGCCCTGCGTGAAGACCAGGAGCGATTTCCCATCCGGCAAGAATTCGACGTCAGGAATGTCGTATTGCAAGAAGCCGGACAGCAAGGGGATTTGTTGAACAGGTTTTTTTCCGCTCGTATCCCAGAGGAATACTTGAGAGTCTCGCCTGCCAATGGCGACCAGCTTGCCGTCAGGGGAGACCGCGCGAACCAAAAGAGAAGCTGCAAACCCGGTCGCTGCCTGGCCACCGAATCCAATTAGGCCGCCCTTACCACCACCCTTCCCGCCTCCGGCGCCTTTTCCGCCACCCGCAGCACCGCCTTTTGCGCCACCGCCAAAACCGCCGGGTAGAGCCAGTTTGTCCAAAGGCAACCGAGAGTGCACCTTGCCGGTTCCGCTTTCGCAGAACAGAATCTCGCCGGGTAGCTTTGATGAAGCCACTTGCGCAAACCACTTACCATCGCGTGAAAACAAGAAACTGTCTCCAGTTTCGGCTCCAACCCTGCGCCACAGCTCTTTGGCAGTTGCTGTATCCCATGCAACCACGACTCGGCCAGCAGCGTAAATAAAGCTTTCCGCAGGCGAAAAGGGGTCCTTGTATCCCAGATGCGCAATCAGTATTCGACCGTCCGGAGAGAAGGCGGCATCAAAAATACACTCGAGATGTCCACCAACATTCTTGGGTTGGACGAAGTCTTTCAGACAATTCCACGCAAACTCATGTTTTCCTGTCCCAATGTCCCAGTGCTTCACCCAACCATGCCAGTTAACTCCTTGCAACGTTTTCTTGTTGTCAAACACATGCGCAACTGCTCGGGAATCCATGGCGATTTCGCCAAGTTTCTTGCCATTTTCGGGATTCCACAGATGAATGCTCTTTGGCCCGATGCCTGCCAGCACGGAGCCGTCTTTTGTAAGTGCCAACTTTGACAACGCGTCCTTTTCGCTATTCGCAAGTCGCCGAAGCTCTTTCCCGGTCGACAAATCCCAAATCGTAATATGTTGGGATTGGCTGTCGCCAGTAACGTGGGCGATTACGCTTTTGCCGTCTGGCGAAACGAGCATGCCGCCAACAGAACCCCGCATTCGTAATGTCCCCAAACGCGCAATCGCCCCTTGCGGCAGCGGATCGCCCAGCGCATCAACGCCGCCTTTGGCCGGCGGCTGTGCGTAAACGTTGCCTGCAATCAAGCAAACAGCGAACACCGCGATAATGCCACGGGCAAGCATGAGAACGGCCTCCAAGCGGGTGCCGGTTAGGTAGGCGCATCAAGAGTAACCGACGTAGACCAGTTGGTCCAGTGGATTCACCAGTGCAAGGCGAGCGTCGAGGCGTCAGCCCGACCCGGATGAGGCGATGCGGCACCGTTTCCAACGATTTCCCGTTGCTTCACAGCCCCCGGCGCTGCACAATAGGCTTGGTTCATCATTCAAGTCCGGGAAGAGAGTGCGCCTCAAACAAGTCGGGAGGGCGGGATCATGAAGCGTTGCTTATTGGTGGCCGCGTTTTTGCTCGGTGTCCATTGCTGTATCGGCCTGGCTTCGGCTGATTATGTGGTCATCAAGATCGACCTCAACCAAATTCTGCACCCGCCGCAAGCGGCGCCGGCGCCCGGCCCAGGAGTCATACCGCCCAATCCCAGCACGGTGCCGCCTCCCACCTACTATCCGCCGGCCAAAGGCGCGCCCGGCAAGGGAGGCAAGGGTGTCGGCGGTAAAGGCGTTGGCGGCATTCCCAAACAGCCAGTGCAACCTCAGCCTAATCCGCCGGTTCAACCCCAGCCCTATCCGCCTACGCAGCCTGGCGGGGCTGGTCAACCTGGCACAGCCCAGCCGGCGCCCGTCAGCACCGAGCCGCCGATGTATGTCTATGCTTACCTGGAACTGAAGAGCGCGCAGCAGCCCATCCCCATAATAAAAGGCTCGCCCATTCAGTCCAAAATGGTGACGTTCGATTACAAATTCGGCGACCAAAAAATGAAGCTGTGGGTGCGGGACCAAGACCTGTTCAACGTGCCCGCCGCGCCGATCAGCAAGGAATTCACTGCGAAATACGACAAGGCGCAAAAAGAGCTCAAGGCTTCGCCCGACGACGGCAAGAAAGAGGAACTGGTCATTGTGGCCAAGTGGGCATTGCGGCGCGGCATGTTGCCGGAATTCGAAAAGTGCATCAACCTGCTGAAAACGTATGACGCCAAACACCCGGTGGTGGTCGCCGTCGACAGGACCCGCGAGTTGCTCAATCAGCCGCCGAAGACCGACGATCCTGCTGCCCAAACCCTCATGCAAGAACTTGGGTCGCAGGGGTATCAGAAATATGTCCGCAAGCCGCCGGTCGCCAAAAAAAATGAGCAAAAGAAGGAACCCAAGATCAAGATCGATCATTATACGTTGTTGACCAACATGTCGATGACCGACAACGATGAGGCGCTGGAGAAAAAGCTCGACCGCCTGGAAGACGTTTATACCACCTTCTTTTATTGGTTCGCCGTCAACGAGCAGCCGCGGACGCCGCCGCCGTATCGGCTGGTCGTGGCTGTCGTGGATACGCCATTGAAGAATCCTGGCGACTTCATCGCCAAGCACAAGGCGTTCGGTTCTTTGCCAATGGTCGGCAGTGGCTTCACGGCCCAGCGCGACAACGTCATCATCATGGCCTCGCGCCGGACCGATCCCATCTATGAGGAATTGCAGCGCTACAATGAAGCCCAGTGGGTCATCAATGAAACCAACATGGATGATCTGTTGACCAAGGTCACCGACTTGCAGCTATCCAAGTTCAACCCCAACACCCGGCAGAAATTGGGCACGAACCTCAAGGACCTGCCGGTGTTGCAGGCCCTGGCCTTGTGCCAAAAGGCGATGGACGAGGAAAACGACGTGGTGACCCTAAGCCACGAAGGCATGCGTCAGCTGATCGCCGCCACCGGCCTGTTGCCGCGGAACATGATGACCGCGGAGTGGACTCGCTTTGGCCTGGCGAGTTTCTTCGAAGTGCCGCCGGAGGCGATCTACCCCACCATGGCGGGCCCCAACTGGGCCCACCTGACGAACTTCAAGTTGATGATCCGCGAGAAAAAACTCGACGTCAAGGATGCCCGCGAGCTGTTCCTCAAGACGATCGCCGACGACTACCTGCAGCATGCCTACAGCGCGGTGAAACAAGCGCTGGCGGCCAAGGAAGACCGGGCCGGCTGGACGGCCCAGGCCGAGCATGAACTGGAATGGGCCCGGGCCACCGCCTGGTCGGTGATGTATTACCTGGCCGGCGAGCGCGACAAAGACCTACAACGCAGCGTCCGCCACAAAAACCTGCAGCGTTATTTCGACGAAATCAACAGTTTGCCGCGCGACTCGGCTTTCGACGCCAGGGTGCTGGTGCATGCATTTTGCAAGGCGTTTGATCTGATCAAGGCCGATCCGGCCAATCCCGCCCGGCAAATAGTGGACGATGCCAAGCTCGACAAAATGGCGGAGGATTGGTTCACGACCATGGAAAAGCTGCGGCTGCCGGTGCCCGAATACGAAAAGTTCGTGGACGTGCTCAAGCACCCTGGGGCCACGCAGCAACCCCCGGCCGTGACGACTCAACCGGGCTATGGGCAACCCGGCCAACCGCCCTATCCGGGAGTGCAGCCGCAACCCGGCATACCGCAACCGGGAGTTCCGCCAAAACTGCCGGCCAAGAAGGGCAAAGGTTGAGCGGCTCAGGACAACAATTCAGCCCACGGGCCACCCCCCTCCCCAGCTTCCCGCTCGAACAAGGGAGGGAGGGGTGGAGGTGGGCTTTTTTGCTGGCCTTCGATTGACGTTGCCGCATGAGCGCTTGTAAGATGAAATGACTCACGAGCCGAAGTGGCGGAACTGGCAGACGCGCTAGCTTCAGGAGCTAGTCCGGGTAACCGGGTGGAGGTTCAAGTCCTCTCTTCGGCACTATATGGGACAAGGGGTTACGACGATTCGTGACCCCTTGTTCTTTTCGGACCTCCCGGATTTTCCGCCATTTTTCCGCCAATAGGGTGTATAAAGGGCGTTTCCACACTAGGAGACGCAAATGGCCGGTATCCGCAAAAAAGGCGACGCTTATTACTGCACTTTCCGATTCCAAGGCCGGCGCTACTACCTCGCTTTTGGCAAATTGACCGAGAGCCAGGCCCAGGCCAGGGCAGTTGAAGTTGACGAAACACTCGACCTCATCGAGCGCGGCAGGCTCGCCGTTCCCGAGGGTGTCCCTCTCGAAGACTTTGTCGTCGCTGGCGGAAAAGTGCTGGCGGTTTCCGCCAAGCAGGAGAAAATCACCGCCCGGCAGCTCTTCGACAAATACCTCACCACCCATGCCAACGGCACTATCGAGCAAAACTCGCTCGTGACCGTCCGTACACACTTGAACCAGCTGATCGAAACTTTCGGCGAACGGTTTCGCATCCAGGCGCTCACGCTCATCAACCTGCAGCAGCATGTTGATCGCAGGCGAAAAAAGGGCATCTCGCCGGCGACGCTGAAGATGGAAATGGCAACTGGCCGTGCCTGCTGGAACTGGGCGGTTCACAGCGGCCTCATCAAGGGCGCCTTCCCGAATCGCGGTTTGCGCTTTCCCAAGGATGAGGAAAAGGAGCCGTTCCGCACTTTCGCCGAGATCGAAGCAATCATCGCCGCCGAGAATCCCGATGACGCGCGGACCGACGCGCTCTGGGAATCGCTGTACCTGACTCGGCCGGAGGTCGAAGAACTTCTGCGATACGTCCAGGGACACGCAACCTTGCCGTGGGTCTATCCGATGCTGGCATTCGCGGCCTACACGGGCGCGAGAAGAAGTGAGATGCTCCGAGCGCTTGTCACCGACATCGATCTTGAAGCCGGCGTCGTCGGCATCCACGAAAAGAAGCGTGTGAAAGGCAAGCGATCGACGCGCACTGCCCCAATAACGCCAAAGCTGACCGAAGTGCTCCGGGATTGGCTGTCCATCCGGCCGAAAGCTGCCCATCTTTTCTGTCAGGCCGAACGAGTAACGCGAAGCAAAACGAGGCGTGACGGGCCAACGGCGTTGACTACGAACGAGGCCCACGACCATTTCAGGCGAACCCTTGCCGACTCAAAATGGAAGGTGCTCCGCGGTTATCACGTTCTTCGGCACTCATTCATCTCGGCCTTGGCGAGCGAAGGCGTTGACCAGCGGGTAATAGACGAAGTGGTTGGGCACCAGTCCGAAGAGCAAAGGAAACGCTATCGCCACCTTTACCCCGGCGTCATGCGGGAAGCAATTAAGCGGGTGTTTGGCTAGCTGCGTAGTTCTTACGATTCGACGTCAAAAACGCGGTTATGAACTCCGGTCGTCCCCGCGTAACAGATGCGTTGTAACTGGTGGGACATCAGTCAGTTGCGACAATCTGTCGCCACCAAAGTGAAAACGCATAGTATTCCTGGACCAGATTCAACCAAAACGGCGGCCGCGGCCAGAACTGCGAAAGTGTGAACTCAACCATGCTTCCCGTCCAAATCTCGTCCTCCGTTTGGCGCGTCACGATTGGACGCTTGCAGGATGACTTTCGCGACGCAGCCAAGGAATATCCAAAACTGCGCCACGCGATTGTGCAAGCGCTTGACGATGAGAGAACCCTGCCTCCAGGTCTTGAGAGCGAAATGAGGGTTGCTGGTGGTTGGAGCATGGGAGAAATGCGGGCGCGATGGGAATTCTCGGGTGAGATCGAGAAATCAGCCTCCTTGCTGAACTGGCTTAAGTTGAACAGCCCGGAAAAACTCGGATACCTTTTTGGCGATCCGATGGGCCGTCAACAATTTGAACACCTTGCGGAACGAAGTTGGCTCACGCTTCCAGGATCGACGGAAGGAAAGAACCAAGCCTATCCGCAACCCCGCCCGGTTGAACGATGGATGGCGTTCGTATACCAACAGCTCGACCACTCTCCGAGCTCTTACCTGTCCGCCGAAGATGTACTCTGGGTGGCTGATTACAATGCTGACGGTCAGCTTGTCGAGCACCGTTACGACCCTTCCGCCGTCAGGGAAGGGAATATTGTCTCGACAGGCTATCCTGACGCCTGCAGTTTGTCGAACCGAGCGCGGCGGTGGGTCTATACGGCATTGGCGACAGACCCATTTACCGTTTCAGCCGTGGCCATTGACCTGCTGCTTGCTGACCCCGATCCTGAAGGTCCATATCTCGTTTCCATTCAAGAGTTGGATGCGTACCAAAAGAGTCCTGCATTTCAGAATGCCAATTTTCTGGTCGATTACGTCATCTTGGCGAACGGGAAGCGGTTTCCAATCTACCGCCGTGACTGCAAAGCAGTTCCAGGAACCACACCATCTATCTGTCCGTCCGCCGACCCAAAACCGCCTGTTCGACTGCGGCCGGATGGAGAAATGATGGCATTGATGGACAAGCGATTCCGGGATCTGCACCTTGTCGGAGACGGAGAGACGATCCATTGGATTGGCCGCCAGGCCACAGTCGAAACAACATGTATTTGCGGCTTGTCCGTTTCTTCGATAGCCAGCTCAGGTGGCGAGGCCGTGGGAAAAGTTGTGCAACCTGTTGCTCGGGGCACCACAATGTCGCATGGAAAACCGCAAAAAGGATCTTGTGCATCATTCGGCCTCCTGTGGTTGACCGACCTGCATTTTGGCCAGTCTGCTCAAACCCGTTTGTGGCCAATTTGGGAGGATGCGTTTTTCACAGATCTTGAGCACCTTCATGAACAATCCGGTCCATGGGATGCGATCTTGTTCACTGGTGACCTGGTCTTCTCGGGCAAAAAAGAAGAGTTTAATGGCTTGACGGATGTGATGACTCGACTGCGCGATATGATCGCTTCCAAACAATCAACACTGCCTTGCTTTCTGTCCGTCCCCGGTAATCACGACCTCCAACGTCCGGTCAGCAGCTCATCCGCCGCTTCCGCACTCCGCCACTATTGGGATGATGAAATCACAATGGCAGCGTTCTGGGACAATTCCACGTCAGACTACCGGGATTTTATCAAGTCTGTCTTTGCGCCATATTCTGACTGGAGCTCTACGAACATATTTAGGGCACAAGACATTCAGCGTGGAATCCTACCGGGAGATTTCGCCACAACGATCGAAAGTGACCACGCCAAGTTGGGGATCGTCGGCCTTAATACGACATACCTTCAACTTGACGGAAGCGACTATCAAGGTCGCCTGGATGTCGACCTGCGTCAACTCCAAAGCGTCTGCCATGGCAATGTCGCCGCGTGGGCAAAACAGCACCACGCATGCATCCTCCTTACCCATCATCCAATTTCTTGGCTCGCCAAGGACGTGCAAAACACCTTTCTTGGTGGCATTTATCCATCAAATCGCTTTGCGGGCCATTTTTTTGGTCACATGCACGAAAGGACTGACACCACCGTCGCCTACGGCGGCGCCTTACCGCGGCATCATTTTCAAGGCTGTTCGCTCTTTGGTTTGGAACGATTTGGTGAAGCATTCACAAGCGAAAGGCCTAAGTTTGGATACGCCGTTTGTCGGATTGAACTTGATCACGAGCAGGGGTCACTTTTTTTCTGGCCAAGAGAAGCGAGAAAGCAACAAAGCGGCGATCTTCGGCTAGTTCCTGACACTGCAGCGACTTTAGTTCGCGGAACTGATTACTATGGTCCGCTCCGGTTTTCTCTTAATCAGTCGTGCGATAAAGCCACTACAGTCACAAAACAGCAAGGGCTTGATGATTCAATTCGTCCCGCGGAAAGTGCACTAATAGATCCAGTTGAGATCCGGCGCACAGCGCAAATAGCCATCGACCAGACCTTGAAGGAACTCGAGGACCGACGCAGCCTCCTTCCGCCAGCGGATTATCTACGCGAAATTGGAAAGATCAGTGCAGACCTTGCGAATCTCGGCGAACGACGCAAGGCTTGGCAGATTTTAAGGGGACCATTCGACCGCGAAAGGCGTTTGCTGCTCAGAGACGAACGCGTCACACTCGGCCTTCAACTCGTCGAGTATCAAGTTGAAGATAAGAATCCCGAAATGGCGGTCCGCGTCCTTAATGAACTACTAACGGAGGCTGATGAACTGCCTAGCTCGGATCCAAACAAGGCCCGATTCTGGCAGCTACAGGCACGTTGTGCGGCCGCGCTCTCTGCATACCTAGATGCGGTGAAGGCGCTAAACCGTGCGATCGAAGTCACCTCCGATCCTCAGGCGATCATTCATTTACAGGCGGAGCTTGCGGAATTGCACTTACTCAACGGCAACTTGGAGCAGGCTCTGATTACAGCTGAGAGCGAGTCGAATGTCCATGATTGATACACTCGATCCCCGCCTTCGGAAGCAACTGGTCGCATTCCGATGCGCGGCGATGCAAGGTCAGCTTGCGGCTATCACTGATCCACTTCAACAAATTGCCACGCGCGAATTTCAAGCTGGACGTCACGATGCTGCCATGGCTTTTGCCATGCTGTTTGCGGAGCTCTTGCATCTCAACGGTCAGGACGTTGAATGTGCTGATTTCTTTGAAACGACCATTGTTCCCAACATCGCTCATGTTTCAAAAGAAGCAGCAATCATTGCCGATTACAACAGAGCACACGTAGATATGGCTCTCCTCCGCCCGATGCCATACTTTTCTTCGCTGCAAGAGAAATGCCGCGAGATTGGTTTGGAGCTGACCGATGTGCGCAGTTTGTTTTACGCAAGTGAAGATGCTCTTCGCGGAAAGCACTATGACGCCCTGCCTGCCTTTTGGCGTGAATTTGTGCGAACCCATCGGCTTGGCTGTTGGCACGTGTCTATTCAGGCAGCCGTTCGATTGGCCCGCGAGTACTTGCAAATCGAAGCGCCCCACGACGCGGCCTGGTATGCCCTCTATGGGCAGGATGAGAAGGTTGCGCGCGAGGCCGCTCAGACATTATTAAAGCGGCGTGATGCGTTGGCCGTTCGCCAAACGCTCAAGAATCTGCTGCTCAACGGTAATCTTTGCCGTCACTTTTCGATTGCCTGCGAAATATTGGCAACTGTCGCAGATGGAATTCCCGATGACCTCGTTGACGAAATTGCCACGTGGCTCCTGCCTCGTTGCTCGGTAACCGAAGACCCCCGACCAGGTACGGGACCGGTTTCGATTGCTTGGAAAGCACTTGAAAAAATTGGCGCTCGGCTTTGTGGGAAAGTTGCAAAGCAAGCAATCCAAATCGCTGTCACACATCCAAGGTGGAACGAACCCGTAAATCAACCCACCCAAATCATTGTTGAGAGAGAGGATATCGTTGATGCTGTGACATGTTTGGTTGAGGCGCTTCCGGTCGATGACCTCGCCTCGCTTGCGTCGCATGCAATTCCGCTCGCTACAGATCGCATGCTCAACCATGATTATCACCATGTCGTAGACCTGCTTTGCACCATTGCCCAACGAGGAGATACCCAGCTCAGGACCAGGATGGGCGACCAGCTATTTATCGAGGGCAAGCCCCGTGCCTATCTGCTCGGCCAGGTCGCGAATCTATTTGGCAAGGACTTCTTGCCGCCGGAAAGGCTAGCCGGTGCTGCTGATCAAGTTGTTGACCTGATCGGATTGCAAGTGCAGCGACTTGACGCAGGCCAAAACGAGAAGGAATACCCTGGCCATACACCGAAGTTCACCGCCCAATTGAACGGTGGGACAATTGTCGTCAACCTGCCGACTGGCATCGAGCTGGAGGCTATTGCACGCAACCGAGCCAAGCTGGGACCGGAGAAAATTGGTAACATTGTTCACGCGATTCTTCACTCGATTCAAGATCGCGAGAATTTCCTTGTAAATAAGTGTGGCTTGATCGAAGGACTAGCGAGTTTCGCGGATTGCCTGACCGACACGCTTATTAGTGACGTTTTTTCGGTGCTCAAACCGCTGGCAGATGGTGCAATCCTAGAGCCGACTATCATTCCGCCGGCTGCAGCCGCGGATAATCGGCTGAGCCGTTTTACTGGCCACATGGGGTCGCCTTCCGACGTGCGAGGTAAGGCGCTTGTCACCTTGGCGCAAATTGAAAGGGCTCACCCGACAGCCTTTGGAAGTCGGTTCAAAGGCCTTCTGCAAGAGGCTTTGACTGACCTCGATGCCGATGTTCGGCGCAGAGCATTCATTGCGGCGCAATTAGTGCCAAAGCTGTCAGAGAATGCCGTCATGGCCGTGCTTCAAGGCCTTCGGGATCAGGATCCAAATTCGGGGGCTGCGGCATTCTATGTCCTCACGCATCAAGGCAAGCTCCGCCTTAGACGACCGCAATGGTCGCTGTTCCTGAACGCCGTAAAGATGGCGATGCACAACTCGTCCAAAACCCTGCGGGCGGCGGCGGCGGCAGCACTTCTTCGCCTGTCGCCAATGGCGCCAACCGAGTCAATCAAATCAAGAGTCCGCGAGTTGGAGGCTGTGGTTCTTGCCGACTTTTCATTCGCTGTACGGAGTGCATTGACGAAGTCCAACGAGCTATGACCCTCTTGTCCTGGATCCCGATCACCCTGTTTCTAAAAATCGGCATTCTGGCCCCTCACTGCCTAAACCCGAATACCGGAGCTTCCTTTTCACTTTCCTGGCGGATTTGTTCTCCGGTCTTCAGCACCTCCGCCAAGAATGGATACACTTGCTCGGGGCATCGTGCGGCCAGCTTCTGCAGGGTTTCAATCAGCGTATCCGGTTCATGAGGCTTCCAGAGTCCATCGAGGATCGCCCGCATCCCAAGAGCCATCAGCGACTCGGCGCAAAGTTCGAGTGTCATGGGCTCGCCAGCGAGCTGTTCCCCGAGGTCTTGAAACGCCCTCAGCCGTTTGAGCGTATCGCGGCTGATATTGATTCGTGGCATTTTGCCCCCCTAAGCACCTTCTGGCTTACGGTGATGAAGTAACAGTCTTTCCGCACAATCAACACCCCCGAATTATTCCATTCCTTGGTCAAGCGACCATCCCCGCGCGGCCAGGATGGCTCGACCCTCTGTCAACTCCTGGGACGTGAGCAATTTCTGACTCATCCCCTCTTCCGTCTTCATCAAGAGGACAATCCCGACTCGGCCATCATGGATAAAGTGGCCTTTTCGCTCAATTTCTCCGATGACCGCCAAAACGCCCTGATCGTAAAGCGGCCCACGTTCGCCGCCCTTCAAGGCGACATTTTTCAGATTCAGCAGCAGCGGATCATGCGCTGGGTTCAATTGGCTTTGCATTGCGGCACAGGCTCCAAGGACGGCTGGCAGAAAACTACCTTGCATCATTTTTCTGCCGCGCGCCTTGTCTGTCAACCCCCGGATTTGGCAACACTGGCTCAGGCCGCCACAAGACGCCAACCACTTTTCATGGCGTCGATATTGAATCATCCAGCCCCAACTCCCGAAGCGCCACCTTGGTTTCCTCGATCTTTTGCTTGGAGACCGCACCATCCGCCGACAATTCAAACCGCACGGAGAGCTTCAATCCCTTGCTCGCGGCGAACTTCGCCAGCACTTTCGTGTAGAAATTCATCCACTTCTGCGGCGGGATCTCGCCTTCCCAACGCAACCCTTTTGATGGGGGCGGCGGCGGTGGTGGGGGAGGCACCGTTGTGCCCTTGGATACGATGACGTTGGCCGTGCCCCGGACGTCACCTGCCGCTGCCGTCACCAGAAAACTGCCCTCGTCTTGCTCCGCAAGAAACACGCCATTTTTTTCGATGGTGCCGCCCGTGGCGCTCCAGGTCACTTTGCCGGCATCGAAGTCTCGGCCGTGCTGGTCCTGCCCTTTCGCCGTGAAAGTTTGTTTCTTGCCCGGCACCACGACCACCTCGACAGGTGCCACAACTAGCGTCGCCATGCGTGGCGGCTCGATGTGTTTCTTGGCCTCGTCGGCGGTGATGACGAACATTTCGTCGGAGATTTCGACGTCGGCGGGGTTAAGGCTGGTGCCGAAATGGAACGGCTTGTAGCGCCCTCCCTTGCCCTTGCCAACGTAAGCCAAGACGCTGTTTTCCACGCCGCGGGCGATTGTCTCCTTAACACTGTCAGCGTTCGTCAACCGCGGGAAAGTCGGCGAAGCGAAGAAGGCTTCACGCACCGCCTTCGTGGTCCATTCTGCGAACGCGGGCCAGTGACGCACCAGAAATGTTGGACTTACGCCGGGCTCCACGTCGCCGTCATTGCGAAGCCGTGTGAGGACGAAGGTTACTAGGTCGTTTGCGGAACTGGAATGGACCAGGCCGAGGTCTTTGTGCTGAAGCGTGTTGTCTTTGCCCAAAAGCACAACATGCTTGTACGTTCGCCAGACGCATTCCTTGAGATCGCGGTGGGCTTTTTTGGCGCTTTCCGTCAGCTGCCGCTTTTGGCTGTCGTCGAGCCTGAGCTGGTCTGCCTCGTCCTCGATGTCCTTCCAGGCCAGCAGCTTGCGGGCTTCGTCATTGAGGGCATCTGCACCGTCAGGCACGCACCAAATGATGGCGCTTTTGAAAGTTCGCCCCGATGAGCCGTATTCCCTGGTAACGGTCTCCATGAATTGAAGGCTCTTTTTTTCATCCTCCATCGACCGCTCCGGCGCCAAGACCACGAAGGTCAACAGCGGCTGATTGGGCACTTGGATACTTTTTTCGGGAAAATAGGTGCGATCAACTCCTGTGCCTTGAGAGAAGATTCTCTGCACTTCGGCGCGGACGCACTCCTCAATTTTTGAAGGTTGGATGGTGGCGCGACGGTCGGCAAGAAGTTTGTTCAAGTTAGGGGACAGGCTAAACCGATAGCGGTTCCGCTCGGCGGTCAGGTAGTACGACGACGCCGACAGCGTTTCCAAAACGGTATCGACGTTGCCAACGTCCAGCTCCGGCTCCGCCACGGCCAGGCGAATCTCCGGCACGGTGGCCTCGGCCTTGGCTTGCCCACCATTGGACTCGAAGAAAATCACCGTGGCGACCTTGCGGTGCAATCGAGCCTTTTTGATCACATCCTCGGCTTCCTTATCCAATCGGACGGCATGGGACTCCTTTTTGCCGCAAATGTCCGTGGTCACCGCACCCTCCAACCTTGATTCCCCAAGCTGCTCGAAGGCTGCTGACCGGAAGAGCGAGTCGTCCAGCGGGGCAGTGCCCAACCCGACAAGTGCATCGCGGTGCGCGCCCTTGAACCCATCCGAGTAGGCGCGAGATACCCAAAGCGCTAAAAGACGGAGGATACCACGAGTCTGCTGGAAGCGCGGCAACGCCTGCCACTTCCGCTCGAAAACCGACAGCGTCATCGGGTGGAAAGGATACGCGGCCTCAAAAACTTCCGCCGCTTGGTCAACCGGGAACCAGCTGGGCACTTGCTGGCGGTGGCTAACCACCCACTCGGCGTAGGCGGCGACGGTTTTCTTGCCGTCGCTGTCGAGAACGCCATCCCAAACAAAAAGTCGGCGGCGGATGATCTCCGATGCTTCGGCTTCGGCTGACATGATGACGGCCTTGCCCAAGCGGTCGAGGAGTTTCCTGAAACGCTCGTAATCGGCTTGGTCCTCAGCACTCATTTCCAACTCAGACGCTGGAATGGACACCGCCAAGACGACGTTCTTTTGGCCCCGCGCCTCCTCTGACAAGTTGTGCATGAAGCTGTAAATCTGTCCGGCCAAACCGCTTTTGCGGTTTCGACTGACGTAGTTCATCAACTCGTCAATCAAGATCAGGGCCGGTTTGTCTTTGGGAAGGAAATTGCGAATGACATCGCCCGCCGGCGCCTGCATCTGCTGGTCATGCTTGATGACCTCCGCGAAACCCGCTTCCCCGCCGAGCTGAAAAGCGATTTCGCCCCACGGCGTCTTGCGGTTTGGCGTGCCGTCATTGCCGCCGCGACCGGTGATAGAATCAAATTCCGTGCCGACAAAAACGGCTGTGGCGGCCTTGGGCACGGCAGATACCTTGGCATGGTCGAGGATTCCTTGAACGCCTGTCCAGCGCTCTGCGCCTGGCCCTTTGCGAGCGAGGTGATACAGCACCGTGAGGAAGTGAGTCTTGCCGCCGCCAAATTGCGTTGCCAGGTTAAAGACAGCAGAGCTTTCGGTGTGAATGCCGGAAAGACGCCGCACCACCTCGGCGGACAGCGCTGTCAGGTTCCGCGTCAGGTACGTGCGGTCGAAGAATCGCTCCGGCTTTTGGTAGTCGGTTGGCGCCCGGCCGTCGCGGACCTGGTCAAGGTGGATGGCGAACTCGGAAGCATCCAGCGGCTTGCCTTCGCGCAAGTCTTCGCGGGGTGTCACGACACGATACCAGGGTTTTAACGCTGCCACATTTCACCTCTCTGGCTTCAACTCCGCCACGAAGGCCGAAGTGCTGCCAATCTTTTTGGCCAACATTGCAATCCCACGATGTGAACCGTCCACCACCTCAAGGGTTCCTTTTTTGCTCACCTCGGTCTTGGCTATAGCGATGATTATCCTTTGGTCGCCTTGTGGGACAGAATCGTTTTGAAACTCAGGGTACTTTTGGGCAAACTCAGCGAAACTGGCCAGGTGGCCATTTACGCGGTCCAAATCAGCTTGCATCGCGGGATTGATCCCGCAGGAATAAAGCGAGTCTAGTGTCACTTCTGCAAGTACCCAATGCTGAACGCGCTCATGGTGCTTGTTCGCATGTGTCCCGATAGTCCAGGTGAGCGTAGGGTTTACGTCGTCGCGGTCGTCAGCGAATTTGCGCATGCGCTTAAAAAACGTGCGATCTTCACAGGCTAGCAACGCTTGCAACTCGCCCCGGCAATTCGCATATTCGTTTCGGGTGACCTCTGTCTTGACGAAGTGTTCAAGCACTTCGCGCAAGGTCGCTTCCCTTAAGAACGTGTAACCATTGCGTTTCATCAGAACCCCAGACCTTTTTTGCGTGCCAGCACACCGTCAACCCAACGTTTTTCTTCGGTGCCCCCTGGATACAGGGCCGACAACGCCTGCGCCAACCGCCACAAGCGCGTGTCGCGGCCCGCGCCTTCCTCGACTAGGAAGCGTTTGAGCGCTTCGCTCCGGGCGCCGGCGAAGAGCAGCATGGCTTGATGCAGACGATCGAGAACTGTGGCACCGGCCTTAGTGACATTTAAGTCGCGGAAGCTGCTCTCTTCGCTGCCGTCGTTTCCAGGTTCGTCAAACAGAGTCGGTTGTTTGTGCTTCTTGGCACGATTGGTGGGCGTTGTGCCATCGTCCTTGCCGAAGAGATACTTGGCCCGCTCGGAGACTGGCAGAAGGCGGGCTTTGTCGCCCTTGACCGCGACAACGCTGGTCAGCTGGTCTAGGTGGGCACCAAGGCCCTGGGCGATTTTCCGGGCGGCGTCGTATTCGAGCACGTAGCCGCTTACCTTGGCTGCTTTGGCTGTGCCTTCGTCGTCCGCCTCCACTTCGCCTTCGTTGTCCTCGGCGATGGCACCGTTACCCCCCGGCCCGGCGGATAGCGTCCAGAACCACATCGCGGTTAGGCGGGCGTCGGGATCGAAGCCAGTGGCGTCGGCGTCGGCAAAGATCAATGAAAGGGCTTCGTTGGCGACCGCCGCCCAAACCTGTTCGAGGTACTCTTTTAGTGGGACCAGGTCACCGCTCGCCTTTTCAACCCGCGAGTAGCGCGAGAAAATCTCCAAGGCAGGGCCGAGGCATGCGAAGATGGCATCGGCACCGACAATGCCCTCCGAGGCCAGGCGTGGCATCCACTCATGAATGCGCATCGGTAGTTCGCCAAGCACGTCGCGCCAATCACCGATGGAGGACTGACTTCGAGGGCGACAAACGAGGTGGACGGACGATGCGAGGCGGGCCTGGCCTTGCGCCGCGACGCGCGCTTCCATTTCGGTGTCGATGGGCCACGAGGCTGTGATTGTCCATCTAGCATCGACTACGGCTTTGAGAATCGCTTCCCAGCTGGCGGTGGTCTTACTCGCGAATACGATGGCCGCAATGCCATCCGAGCGCAAGATTCGGCGACTGTCGGCGAATGCTTTGGTGAGTTCTCGCTCATAGAACGCAATGGTTTTGTTCGAGTTGCTGAGCTCATGGGGACGGTCTACCACGATTTCGGCATCTTTGGGAACCGCTGCACCTGACAAAAGCCCGCCGTGAACCTGAAGCAGGCTGCGGCGAAGCCAAACGTAGAAGTAATCGGAGAGATATGCATACGGCACTGCATCGTAATACGGTGGGTCGGTGATAACAGCTTCAGCTGCGTCATTCGGAAGGGGGTGGGCAGTAGCAGAAGCCGCTTCGCATTGTCCCTCCCAATTTGCCGACGGGACGTTGGCATCGCACACCTTGCTTACCCACTCGACGGCCCCCGAAAACCCGCCAGTCGATTCGGACAGTACATTTACTTCCGAGAAATCCCAGACCATCGGGATCGCCTGTCGACCGAAGGTTCCGGTGTTTTTTTCTCCAGTTAAATGCCAGCGACAAAGGGACGAACCTGCATCTGTTTGGCGGCTTGCCACGATAGCCAGGCAGGTCTGCACGGCCGCCGCTAAACCGAGGTCTTGGTCCGAAAAAAGGGATGACCCTGCTTCGCAAACGAGCCGAATAAATGTCGTATGCGCAAGAGCCTGGCGTGGCGTGAATAGGTCGCCCCATTTTTCCAGACCGTAAATCATGCCCCAGGTGTGCCGAATACCCCGAATATCGAGCCGTTCTTCCGGCAAGAGACTGAGCAGGCCTTCGCACTTTTCGTTCCTTGTTTTCAGTTCCACACCCGCTCGTTGCACCGCTTGCAAGTCGCGTTCGATCGGTAGCCGATAGAAACGTCCTTGTTGTCCCGCTTGGGTTGTCACTATGCAAATCAGACGCGCGTCCGCCGCGCCCCCATGCCTCTGCTTGAATTGCCGCCGCACTGCGACGACCGGCGTCGTGAAGCCGCATAATGGGCAAGTCGCCGACCCTCGCCGCACGGTCCCCTCGCCGACGTCGTTCACCTTCGCGCTCTCGACTAGCTCGAAATCCACACGCTTTGCGCGCGGGCGAGGCACTAAACGCAGCGCTACCGAGCGGTTTCCTTTTTTGGCCAACCAAAGCGAACGCATCAGTGGCACCTCGGCCCCGCACCCCGGCCCTTCGCAAATGATCGTCCGCGCCCACAAGTACGCAATCGGCGTCGCTCCGTCCGGGTCTTTCGGATAAAATAGCGCCAACTCCTTCTCAGCCTGCTCCTTGATCCACTTCCCCCACTTGCGAACCTCGTCCGCCAATCTCTGTCCATACTTCGGAATGTATTCGAGCACCACCTTGTTAAGCAGCACAGCGACCGGATTCAAATCGCTGGCGAAGGCGTCGGCCCCGACCCGCAGCGCCTCCAGCGGGATCGAGCCGCCGCCAGCAAATGGATCAACAACAAGCGGCCGCGTGCCCGGTTCGCCGCCGAGTGCTTCGTGTGCAGCTTGCGTCAAGGCGCGGGCTGTCTCCAAATACTCGGGAACGGTCGAGTTATCCCAGTTGGCAAAGTCGGCGATGAAGTCGAGCAACGAAAAGCGAAGAATGTTGCAATGAGCCTTATCCTTCGGGTCAAGCGCTTGCCCTGGTTTGGCCAGGAGTTCCCAGCGCTGGCGACTCTCATCAGAACAACTTGCTGAAAGGTTTTGCGTTAGGATCTTGCCCTGGCCGCAGACACGCATTGCGAACTCGGTGATTATCCTCGCGGCGGCATCTCGGAACGATTGCGGGCAAAGTGGATCGGCCGGATCCGGCCAAAGGGCTGCACAGATGACGGCTCGGCAGGCAGCCAACGGACGCCGCGCCCACCATATGTGCAGCGTCGAGATGTGCCCGTGGCGGATCGACTTCTCCCGCCTCGCATGCGCGGAAATACGCTTGATTGGAAGGTCAACCTCGATGAGGCGTTTCGGATAATGCACTCCAGGGTTTGAAATATTCGCGACTGGTTGTTGCGCCGCTTCAGGCGGCGAATTCACGATCTTTTGCTCAAAGAGGGAGGGTGCTGGTTCGGCATGAGCAACCTCAATTCTCTTGGCACCAGTAGCCTGCACCTCTGCACTGCCATTCCCTGACGGAGTTTTTTTCTGTGCCTCTCGTTTATCCGAACTCTTGGAGAACGAAGGGTCGAAGACAACGATCTCCGCATCGACCTCGGACAAGTGCTCCTCGATCATCTTGGAAACGAGACCCCAATCCAAGCCACCATGCCCGCAACCTAGGGCGGGCAGCGCCACCCGCACATTACCGCGCTTAACAATGTAGGCCTTCAGAGCAACTAAACCCGCCGTAATATCTTCATAACGAGACGCATTGCGCCAGTGTCGTTTGGTGGGGAAATTCACAATTGTGACGCCTGTTGAATCATCCCAGATGTGCAGGTGGCCCGGCTGGATTTTGCCAGCCATGCATGCCTTTGCGTAATCGCGATACATCGCGGGGTAGCGCGTTTTGAACGCCAAGGCAACGCCCTTGCCCATCACCCCAACACAGTTGACTGTGTTGACGAGTACCTCAGCTTCAATGCCGAACAGGTCGCCTGATTCAAAACGAAGCATGCCGCTTTCCTTAAGGAGTCGCTTAGCCCGCATCTTGGAACCCAGCTACGATCCTGTCGCGCAGCTCGGTCGCCTTAGCGTCGTTCCACCACTCAGAATGAACAGCCAGTGCGTCGGCTTTTGCAAGAGCGATTAGCATGTCGAGTTCGCGTTCGTCGTCCACTATTTCTACGAGCTGACTTTCATCACGTCCCTTGGCGAGGATGTCTCCGACAAGGTCATGGTAGCAAACGAGCTTGCAAATCAATTTTGCAGAACGGCGCGCCCATTTTTGCACATCCTTGGTGAGAATCCTCTCGATCATGGACAGCCCGAAAAGCGGGTGATCGCGATCCACCTGGTACTTACCACCTCTTGATTTCCAGCGTTTCTTGGGGCCTTTGCCGATGTCATGAAAGTAAGCAGCGAGTTCGACCAGCAATTGGTCGGTCGAATTCAAGGTTGAGTATTCTGGCAACCCACGCAAGCATTCCGCAACGCGCTTTGTATGTGTTCCAAGGTCGTAGGGATGCATCGGATTGTCGATTTTGAGTCCGTCCAGTTCGGCCGTTTCCGGGACGCACCTTATGTCACGCCGCAACGCTGTGAGCATCCGGCCCAACGTGGGAAAACGACAAAAACGTCCCTTGCCCAGCTTCTTGAAAATGCTCGCGATAGTTTCCTCGAATGCCATCTTTGTGAAATAAGGACCGGTCACCAGAGATTGGTCAGGATTCTGAGGATACTTCATGAAGTAGTGCCAGCTGTCGAATCGAATCATGGGAGCTGTCAGCTTGGCTTCCGCATAAATGTCTCGAACGCGGTCCGCAACTGACTCGTTCCATACGACGATGAATGCGACATCTGCCATGTCGACGCGCTTGTGAACGAGAACTTCTGCCATGCGCGCGTGATTCAAGCTATCACTGCCCGCCGTCCATTTCATGCAAGTAATCGCGTCCCAATTCAGCTTTCTTAGGTCTTTCGGCACCGTGTAAAAGTTGGGTGGGTCGTGCGGCCGATTGGCTGCCGCGTCGGTAAATACCACGTGATCCTTCTCAACGACTGCAATGGGAATCGCAAGGTAGATCAGCAGTTGCTGATCCACGTTCTTGGTATTCAGCACGGACAAGAGCATTGACGATCGCTTGCAGAGGTAGAACGGTACATAATCGTGAACAACGCCCCCCGGGCCGCACGGAACCACCATTTTCGAGCGAGTCTGCTGAATCGACGGCGACGCGACGGATCGGCATTGGATGCCGCGCCGCTGCAGTTTCTTGGTGCAAAGCAAGCCATGTTTCAAAGCACTTGGAAGATTATCAATGTGTAAGAACTGGTAAGCATGGCGGTCGCGAAACTCCGGCGGAACGGACATAATGCCCTCCTTTATGCAATCACTGACGAAAGGAGTGCTTTTGCCCCGATTCGATAATGTTCAATTACGGTGACAGATTCCCATCCCAAACGTGCCGGATCCCGAATCGCATGCAGCTCCGGCTTCATCCCGCAGTTGAAGACCACATACAGCCAATAGTCATTCTTGAGCCGGTCCGCCGTTTTGTATTCGTTGCTCGTCAAGGCCACCTCGCCGACACCGGCCCGGCCCTTGACCTCAACAAAGCGCACCGCGATGGCAGTCTTGGGATCTTCTGGATGGGCCTTGCGGGCGATCAGGTCGAACCCCCTGTTATCCTTCTCAACGCTCTCAACTTGCCAGCCCTCCGACTCCAAAAGCGCCGTGACAAATTGGACGGCGATGTGCTCGATCTCCTCGTCCCGCACCATGGCGGCGACTGCCGGTGAAGCCCGTTCCGGGTGCGGCAACACCCAAGCCCGTCCGACATGCCGAATGTCGCCGATGGTGCATTGCCCTTCCTGCTGCAACTCATCGCGCCGCCGTTCTAGCCGGCCGTTGAGTTCGTCGAGTCGATCCTCAGACTGTTTGAGATTGGCCGCGTTGAGCGACAATTGCGGGGCCTTCTCGTATTGTTCTACCAAATCGGCGTGCCGCAGACTTTGCCGGTGGATCATCTCGTTCAGGCTGATCTCGACGTGTCGCGTGATCGTGTCCGTCTCCCGGTGCCGGTCAGCGGCGATCTCCGCCTGAAACGGATTCAGCGCACGTTCTATCAGGACCCGTTCCAGCGTTTGCAGATCTGGCTGACCGGATGCGTCCGGCACGGGCGTGCCTTTTGGTGCGAGCGCCAGATCGAGGAAGATCGTCGGCTGCTTTATGGTTAGAATTCCATCTTGTTCGGTTTGGACCACAAACAGCTTACGGTGCAGATGGTTGCCGCGCCCGTCTTTGACCGATGCGCTGAACACATCCAGCAGGTAGGGCTGTTTGGAATGGAGGTCAAAGAACACGGTGCCGCGCTGCATGTCGTCTTGCGCCCGCTCCAACACTTCCTCACGCACCGCTTCAAATAACGGGTGGCCGGGCGTCACCCATTCGGCGGTGGATTCCTTGGTCAGCAAGGCTTTGTCGAAAACGACCTGCTTGTACTCGCGGCCGAGTTTGCCGAAACGAGGTTCCAATTGCTCGCCAATAGGCCAAAGCGTGCGGGGCACCCGGCCCACACGGTAGACGTGGGCGCTGGCCCGCACCTCGGTGGGATGCACCCCCGCCAGTGGCCCGCCCTGGCAGAAGAAATCCTCGATGATTTCCGGCACCAGGCGCCGCTCACGCGCCTCCGCCGATTTGCCGATGAGTGCGCCAAGGTTCAGCTCGCGTTTGGCCAACCCTTCCAAGGTGGAGTGGGTGATACGGCGGAACCGATCCTTATCCACTTGCTCGACGATCCGGCTCTTGATGACTTCCTCGGTCAGGTTGCGGGCGTACATGTCGCGCACCATGCGTTCCAGCTGGTTGGCGGGAAAAACGTCGCCCAGCACGTTGAATACTTTGCCAGTTCGCAGAGGGTCAAGGTCTTCCTCGATGGCCTTGATTCGCTCGAACAGCTTTTGGAGAACCCGGCCTTCGCGGGTCGCCGGCGAGACGAAGTTGAGGATCAGGCAGTCCTTTTCCTGGCCGTAGCGATGGATGCGGCCCATGCGTTGTTCCAGCCGCACGGGATTCCACGGGATGTCATAATTGATCATCAACCAGCAAAACTGAAGATTGATGCCTTCGCCAGCTGCCTCCGTGGCCACCATCACCTGACAATCTTCGCGGAATTCGCGTTCGGCGAAGATTCGCGTACCCGGCGAGTCGCGGTCGCCGATCTTCATGCCGCCGTGGATCATGGTCACGCTCAGGCCCCACTCGCGCAGTTTGCCAATTGGCCTGCCCGATTTGCCGTCCCCGGCAAGATAGTCGAGCGTGTCCTTGTGCTCGGTGAAAAGGAGCAGTTTGATCGTGCCGTCCTTGAAAATGCCTTGCTGGGCGAGAACGTCCCTCAACTTGGCAAGTTTTGGTTGTTCGTCTTCGCGCTTTTCCAGTTGGCGGGCGTGGTCGATGAGTCTGGTCAGTTGCAGGATTTCTTCTCGTAGTGCGGCGGGATCAACCGAAGCGACGACCTCTTCCAGCTGATCCATGATCTTCTGCTGCTCATCTTCAGGAAGGTCGTCGTAATCTTCGGGCACACGCTTGAGCATCTGTTCTTGCCGGTAACCCTCGGGGTCGGCCAGGATTTTCTCCCG
>Ga0134121_10000853_pt1 | contig 31399 bp, 29 predicted proteins | sample KB301_FD_96463 | JGI IMG/M metagenome (GOLD analysis project Ga0134121, IMG submission 96463) | Terrestrial soil microbial communities without Nitrogen fertilizer from Kellogg Biological Station, Michigan, USA - KB3-0-1 | ecosystem: Environmental > Terrestrial > Soil > Unclassified ... | reverse complement strand
GCTGAGCGCCGCTGCGGCAGGACAGACTCCCAATCCTGCCCAGGCAAATGTAAAGGTGGAGAGCGACGTCGTTTTCGGCAAGGGCGGCGACATGGAACTCAAGCTGGACATCTATCGGCCTCCTGCCGGCGTGGCTCCGAAGCGGATGGCTACGATTCATTTCCATGGCGGCGGATTCACCGGCGGCAATAAGGAATCGCTCGTGGAGCGGGTCAAGCCTTTCGCCGCGCTGGGATATGTTGCGATTGCGGCGCAGTATCGTCTGGCGGGTCAGGCGGGATATCCCGCGTTGGTTCATGACGCCAAGGCTGCGATCCGATGGGTGCGCGCCAACTCCGCGAAACTTGGCATCGAGCCGCAACGCATCGGCGTGGCAGGTTATTCGGCAGGTGGCTATCACGCTCTTTTCACTGCAGGAACCGGCGACCGTCCGGAGTTTGAAGGGACCGGCGGCAATCCGGGTGTCAGCACAAAGGTTGCGGTTTGCCTCGCGTACTATCCGGCCAGCAATGTTCCGGCCAGCATGTTGCCCGCCGGCAGCGACGCGGCCGCGCAAAAGGCTGCCAACGCGACGACTTATATTGCCGCGGGATATCCTCCTATTGCGATATTCCATGGAATGAAAGACACGACGATTCCGATCGAGAGCAGCAAGCGTCTCGTCCAACAGTTTCAGGACGTTCAAGTGCCGGTCGAATTTCACGCCTTTGAGGGCGTTCCCCATGTGTTCGACAGCAATCCGGAATTCGCCGTCCTCGCCGCGCAGCTCGCCGACTTCTTCATCGATCGCCATGTGCTGAACCCGCGCACCTATCCGCCATTCCAGGCCGGGGGCGATGGCGGACGCGGCGGACGCGGCGGTGCCGGTGCTCGAGGAGGCCGCTGAGCGCCCATGAGCAACAAGAAACGACAATCACGGCGGCGTTTTTTTCAGGTGGCTGCCGGCGCAGCAGTAACCGTCGGCGCGGCATCCGGCGCGGAGGTCCTCCTGGCGCAGGCGCCGCCCCCCGACGCCACACTCGTTCTCACCAATGGCCGCATTCACACGATGAATGCCGCCAACACCATCGCGACCTCCGCGGTGATTCGCAACGGCCATTTCGCCACGGTCGGCGGCACGACGCCCGCTGCAAACGCCACCACGCGAGTGATCGATCTCAAGGGACGGACTGTCGTCCCCGGCCTTATCGAGGCGCACATCCACATCGTCAGCCTGGCGAATCGTCCCGGCTACCATACGATTCTCGAGAACACGACGTCGATACGCGAGATCCAGGAAGCGCTCGCCACACGCCGTCGCGACGTGCCGGCCGGACAGTGGATCACCTCGATGGGCGGTTGGCACCCCAACCAATGGGCCGAACATCGTCACCCCACGCGACAGGAACTCGATGCCGCAGTTTCTGATCGTCCTGTCCTGCTCTACGAACGATTCACGGGGCCGTGCGCGACAAACAGTATGGGCAAGGCTTTCTTCGACGCCGCCGACGCGGCGCCCAAGGTCCATCCCGACATTCTTCCTGTTAAGGTTAGCGACAACGGCGTCATTGCCGGCGCCGGCAATGGCGGCAACCCGTCCGCTTCGGCTCTGTTCCATCTGCGGCGCATGCAGACCTTTGAAGACAAGACCCGCAGCACCCTCGATGCGATGAACTATTCCACGAGTGTCGGGTTGACGGCGCATCTCGATCAGGTGTTGTTTCCGACGCCGGGGCCGTTGCATCCGAGCCAGATTCTTTCCAACCTCGATCAGTACCGCATGTACGACTCGTGGCTGGCGCTGCATCGTGCCGGCAAAGCGACGGTCCGTCTTCAAATGAATTTTCTTCAGAACCAGAACGATCCGGCGCTTCCGGAGTTGAAGGAACGTCTTCGCAATTCCTTCCAGTTTTTCGGTGACGACATGATGCAGACCGGCGCAATCGGTGAATGGGCCGCACCGCTGGGAAGTGGCGCCGTCTGGCAGGAGGCGCAGCGCCTGGTTGCCCAGGCCGGATGGCGCAATGAGAATGCCGTTCAGAACCTTGCGGGTTTGCGGCAGGTGGTTGAAGCCTACGAAGCCGTGAACAAGCAGAACGACATTACCAAGCTGCGTTGGATGGTCCACCACGTTCCCGAGGTGAATAAGGACCTGCTCGATCGGCTTAAAGCTTTGGGTTGCGGCGTGCAGATGGCGGCGTTCCGGTGGGTTACGTCAAATAACCCTGCGACGGTTGTCGGCGCCCCCTTCCGCACCATTGTCGATCATGGCATTCAGGTGGGTATGCACGGAGACGGCGTCCACATTGCGCCGCTGAATCCCTGGCTACAGATCTACTTTGCGACGACAGGAGTCAATTCTTTCGGCGACAAGGTCAACGCCGATCAACAGATCACTCGGCAGGAGGCCCTTCGCCTGTTCTCTCGCGGCAACAGTTGGTTCCTTCGCATGGAAGACAAGATCGGCACGATTGAGCCCGGGAAGCTTGCGGACCTCACGGTCCTCGACCGCGACTACTTCGCCGTGCCGGATGCCGAAATCAAAAAGGTCCGCTCGGTGCTGACCATCGTTGACGGCAAGATCGTCCACGACGCGAAGGTGCTGTAGGGTTTTCGTCGCACCGCGGAGCGGTGCAGGAATTTAGCCGGGGGTAAGCGCGAAAGCGCGCAACCCCCGGGAAACGGAATCCCGTAAATCCTCCCAGCCCTCGCGGGGTGGGAGGATAACCCACGATTGTCCTGCCCGGAGGTATCGCTCGCTGCGCTCGCTCAACCCCCGGCTAAATTCCTGCACCGCTCCGCGGTGCTACTGAAAACCTTGCGACATTTCTCACCAACTTCTCCCTCCTCTGTCTAACCGTGCCAATTGATCCACGGGAGACAATCATGACTACTCCTTGCCGCCGTGCCGTTCATGCTCTGATGCTCTCTGCGTTAGCGTCAACCTTTGCCGGTGCCCAGAGTCTCGGTCCCACAACGCGCTTCACGATCGGCGGAAACGCCATCCTCTCCGAACCCAAGGAAGGATTTCGTCAGAATGTGAGTAACGGGTTGGGCGGAGGCGGCACCGTGATGTACCACCTCATGCGATCGGGCCTGCTGGGCCTCCGTTTCGATGCCTCCGGGGTGGCTTATGGCAAGGAGAAGAAGCGCGTTCCGATATCGGATACCGTGGGATCGCGGATCCTGCTGAATTTGACGACGACCAACTCCATCACCACGCTCAGTTGGGGCCCGGAACTGGCGAGGCCTTCGGGACGAATTCGCCCCTATGTGAATGCAGGCTACAGCCGCCTTTTCTTCAGGACGACTTCTTCCCTTGGCGGCATCGACTCGGAAGAGGGCTCCATCAGCACGACGAATTACAAGGACAGTACCGGAGCGTGGGTCTACGGAGGCGGGTTGCGATTCGCTCTCGGCCGCAGCTATTCTCCGGTAGGCCTCGACCTTGGCCTGCGCTATCACCGCGGCGGCAGCGCTTCCTACCTGCGTGAAGGCAGCATTCAGGACAACACCGATGGTTCCGTCACCATCACGCCGCTGAGCAGCAGGACTCCCTTTGTGGTGTATTCGATCGGCGTGAAATTCCGGATCCCGTTCAACTCGCGCAAGCCCTGTTCTCGTTTTCTATGCTGATCCCAGCCGCGGAATAAATCTTCCTGTGCGGCGCCGGTAGGCTTCGTATTCGGCGGCGAGCGGACTGCTCTGGAACTTCCGTTCTTCGTGCCGCGCCGCCAAAGCGAAATACGCGATCATCACGGCGACAACCACAAAGGCCGCGATACCTGGAAACATCATCGCGGCGCCGATATAAGACAGCATATAGCTCGCGTAAAACGGATTCCGGATGTACGCGTACGGGCCCGAAGTCCAAATAAACTGGGGTGTGTCCCTGCTGTAGATGTAGGAAAAGAACTTTCCCCGGACAGACTGGCGAGCCCATTCAAAAAGAAAGAGAGAGCCGACAAGCGCCACGAGACCCGGAATCACGAACCGTGTTTCGAGGGGGGCAGTAAGAACCCTGTTTACCAGGACAAAGACCGCAACCGTGAACAAGTAGATCGTTGGCGACGGTCGCTCTCCTTTCGGCGGTGAAAACGTGCGCGCGGCCCCGGCGACGTGGCAACCCCACACGACAATCGCAACGGTTTCGATGATTTGACGCAGCGTCGGCATGCTCATGCCTTGCGATTCTAGCAAGCGCTGTAGAATGTTCGAAGGATGTCCGATGATTCACCACTCGTCCAACTAGGCGGACTAGGACCGATTGGCCCGCCGCCAACCTTCGAGATCGATCCCGTTTGCAAGATGCGGGTTCTTCCCGCAACCGCAGCGGCACATTTCGACTATGAAGGGAAGACCTACTACTTCTGCGCCGTGCGTTGCATGGAACGCTTCAAGGCCGATCCCCAGGCCTTCGCTGGCGCAAAGCCAAAGCCGCAGCCCGAAGTCTCGAACGCGATGTACACATGCCCGATGCACCCGGAGGTCCGGAAGCGGGGTTTCGGCACGTGTCCAAAGTGTGGCATGGCGCTCGAGCCCGAAGTCGCGCAGGCGGATGAGGGCGTAAATCCGGAACTCGCCGATATGTCGCGGCGCTTCTGGCTCGCGGCGGCAGCAAGCATTCCGGTAATGGCACTCGCGATGATGGAGATGCAGCCGATAGTCCAGTTCATCCTGGCAACGCCGGTGGTGCTGTGGGCGGGATGGCCCCTGTTAGAGCGTGGCGCCGCGTCCGTAAAGCACCGCAGTCTGAACATGTTCACGCTGATCGGAATGGGCGTGGGTACGGCATACGTCTACAGCGTCGTTGCGCTCTTCACGGGGGCCGGACTTCCGGTTTACTTCGAGGCTGCTTCGGTCATTACCGCTCTGGTGCTGCTCGGGCAGGTTCTCGAACTTCGTGCGCGAGCCAGGACGAGTAGCGCAATCAAGAGCCTTCTGGGCCTTGCACCGAAAACCGCCCGGCGCGTGGATGCGGATGGGCGAGAGTCCGATGTTCCGCTCGAGCACGTACATGTGGGGAACACGCTGCGCGTGCGGCCTGGCGAGAAAGTGCCGGTTGATGGAACGATCGTGGAAGGCGCCAGCGCAATCGATGAGTCGATGATTTCCGGTGAATCGATTCCCGTGGAAAAAGTGACGGGCGCGAAGGTGACAGGCGGAACGATCAACGGCACGGGATCATTCCTGATGCGCGCCGAGCGCGTGGGAGGTGAGACATTACTGGCTCAGATCGTTCAGATGGTGGGCCAGGCGCAGCGCAGCCGCGCTCCCATTCAACGCACGGCCGATGTTGTCTCCGCGTGGTTTGTTCCAGCCGTAATTGCTGCCGCCGTGATTACTTTCGGCGCGTGGATGATGTTCAGTGCAAGCCTGTCGGCGGCGCTGTTGAATTCTGTCGCCGTTCTGATCATTGCGTGCCCGTGTGCCCTGGGACTTGCAACGCCGATGTCGATCATGGTCGGTGTGGGCCGTGGGGCAACTTTGGGCGTGCTGATCCGGAATGCCGAAGCGCTCGAAGTGATGGAAAAGGTCGATACCGTTGTTATCGATAAGACCGGAACGCTCACCGAAGGCAAGCCTGTGGTTGTGGCCGTCGTACCTTTGACGTCAATGGACGAGGAGTTTGTTCTCGGGTTAGCGGCCAGCGTCGAGAAGGGGAGTGAACATCCGCTGGCTTCTGCCATTGTTCGCGCGGCGGAGGTGAGGGGACTCGCGGTGAAGCCGGTGTCCGGCTTTGTTGCGACGCCGGGTAAGGGTGTGAGGGGAACTCGCGAGGGGCGGCAAGTGGCTCTTGGCAATCTGAAGCTCGCTGAAGAACTGGGTATTGACGGGGCAGGGGCCGCAAGGCGAGCCGAAGGGATGCGCAGCGAAGGCCAGACCGTTATGTTTGTCGTCATCGATCGTGAGGTTGTGGGTCTGATCGGCGTCTCGGATCCGATCAAGCCCTCAACGGGGGAGGCGATCGCCGGTTTGCATGCGGAGGGCATTCGCGTGATCGTGTTAACTGGCGATAGTCGTACGACTGCAGAGGCTGTCGCACGAAAGTTGCAGTTGGACGATGTGCGTGCGGAAGTCCTGCCCGACCAGAAAGCGGCCGTGGTTCGAGAGCTTCAATCGCAGGGCAGAATTGTTGCGATGGCCGGCGATGGTGTCAACGATGCCCCCGCGCTCGCGCAGGCGCACGTCGGCATCGCCATGGGGACGGGAACGGACGTCGCGATGGAGAGCGCCGGCATCACGCTGTTGAGCGGCGATCTTCGCGGAATCCTTCGCGCACGCGCGCTCAGCGTCGCGACGATGAAGAACATCCGGCAGAATCTATTTCTCGCTTTCGTGTACAACACGCTGGGAGTGCCGATTGCGGCGGGCGCGCTTTATCCGTTGTTTGGCTGGACGCTAAGTCCGATGATTGCCAGCGCTGCCATGACATTCAGTTCGCTGTCGGTGATTGGAAATGCCTTGAGATTACGGAGGGTGAGTCTGCAGAACTCGGATTGACCCCCGCCTCGCGACTTTGCACAAAAAGTCCGGCAAGGTTCGCCCGCGCCTTCTCCGCTCGGGAGAGGGTGGCCCGGGGCGAAGCGCGAGCCCGATAGGGCAAAGCCTCAAGAAAGGCCCGGATGGGCTCATTCGCGCGCCCGCACCCGGCCTTCTGCCACCCTCTACCGGCGGGAGAGGGCCCGCTCGAAAACAGTCCTCGACTTTCTGTGCAAAGCCCCGCCTCGCATCTTCGGATGGTTGTCGGTTACCATCTTGTAAACCCGAGGGGTACATCGAGTTTTCTGCCTGTCTCCGAAGCCAGCAACCGGATCGCCAGGATTGTCTTGGGAAACCTCGTCGAGCGACGGTTGTGAAGATTCCTGTAACTGTTTCGCTATTAATAGGTTTTACTGTCTTTGGGATGGCACTCAATCTGCCTACTCACAGAAGGAGGCGTTCGCGAATGCAACCAGTCACGCCTGATTCCGGAAACCCGACACTTCTTGACAGAGTTCTTTCTCCATTCGCAAGCGTTCAGCCTGGCGAGGGCGGTACCGCCGTGTTGTTGATGGTAAATGTCTTCATTCTTCTGACCGCGTACTACATCGTCAAGCCAGTGCGTGAGGCTCTGATACTCGGGGAATCCGGAGCCGAGATAAAAAGCTATGCGTCCGGAGGACAGGCCGCCCTCTTTCTCCTGATTATTCCGCTGTACGGTCTGTTGGGCAGCCGCGTGAACCGAGTCTGGTTGATCAATGGCGTGACCGCTTTTTTCGCGTCCAACCTGGTTGTCTTTTTTTTCCTGGGACGCCTCGGCCTTTCGCTGGGCGTAGTGTTCTACCTGTGGGTGGGGCTATTCAACCTCATGTTAGTGGCTCAATTCTGGGCCTTTGCAAACGACGTCTACACGAAGCCGCAGGGCGAACGCCTCTTTGGAGTCGTGGGAATCGGAGCTTCGCTGGGAGCAATACTTGGAGCCTTGCTCGCAGGCTGGATGTTCAAGCCTATTGGGCCTTATCCAATGATGCTCATATCTGCAGGGCTGCTCGTGTTTTCCATGGTTCTTACGAACTGGATCCATCTTCGACAGAAGCGGGTGGCTCCCGCGCAAGTGGTCTCAGAAGTGGGTGACGGTGAAAAACCTTTGGCGACCATTGGCGGATTCCAGCTGATTTTCAAGAGCCGCTACCTGCTTTTGATAGCCTGTCTTGTCTTGCTTTCCAATTGCGTCAACACCACGGGCGAGTTCATTCTTGGCAAGACGGTCTCTGCGAATGCGCAGGTGGCGACGCAAGGGGCTGGGGATGCGGCGGCAGCGACAAAGGACTATATCGGTCAGTTCTACGCAGATTTTTATTTTTGGGTAAACCTCTGTGGGGCGGCGATCCAGATGTTCCTGGCATCACGGATCATGCAGTTTCTGGGCGCGGGCCGGGCGTTGTTCTTCCTTCCGTTAGTTGCGTTGGGGGGATACAGCATATTGGCGATCGTTCCGATCCTGGGTCTCATCAGGATCGCCAAGATTCTGGAAAACTCGCTGGACTACTCGATTCAAAATACAGCTCGTCATGCTCTCTTTCTGCCGACGAGCCGCGAGGCGAAGTACAAGGCGAAATCTGCGATCGACAGTTTCTTCTGGAGGATGGGGGACACACTGAGCGCGCTTCTCGTGTTTACAGGGACCCAGCTTGCGCTGAGCGTTCGCCTGTTCGCAGCAGTGAATGTGGTCCTTGTTCTGGTATGGCTGGCAATAGCAATCGCCATTATTCGTTACGTCAGGGATAGCCGTTCTACGACACGATTAGCGGCATAACCGGGGATCAACCTCGACGAATACTGGAGATACATGAGGTCTCCGCGCGCAATCTGGGAAAGCATCACAGGGATTCGACGCAGGGAAGACGCGCGCCTGTTCCTGATGGGCGCCTATCTGCTGCTGATCATCACCTGCTATACAACCACCAAGGCTGTTCGCGATGCCCTGTTCATTACCGCGGTTGGGACAAAACAGCTTCCCTATCTCTATATCCTCACCGCGGGTTCGATGGCCCTCATCTCGTCGTTCTATCCGGGAGTTCTTCGCCGCAACGGTTTGTATGGTCTCATTCGAGCGACGTCTCTCATCGCCATCGCAAGCCTTCTCGTTTTCTGGTCGCTGATTCCATCGCAGGGACACACGTCGATCTACGTCCTCTACGTGTGGGTAAGTTTGTTTGGCGCGATTACGGCATCGCAGGCATGGTCGCTGGCGAGCCATGTCTTCGATGCACGAGAAGCGAGGCGATCCTTCGGATGGATCGGCCTGGGCGGCGTGATCGGCGGGATAGTGGGCGGCACGCTGGCGCAATATGTAGCTCCCTGGCGGGGCACCGAAGCTTTGTTGCCGATATGCGCTGTGCTGATGGCCATCACGATCGGCATTCTTCACCAGCTGGCGCAACCCGGCGACTGGAACGTGTCAAAGGACTTGGCGGCCGAATCCGGCAGTAGAGCGAATGGCCATCCTAAAACCGTGCTTTCCGCGATAAGAGAGTCGCCTTATCTCTCCCTGATGGTTGGCCTTCTCATCGCGGGCGTGATCGTCGAATCCTTCATCGACTATGAATTCAAGGCAGTGTCGGTTCAGTCGTTCGCCTCGAAGGACAATCTGACTTCATTTTTTGGAACGATTGCGTCGTATGGCGGAATACTGGCCCTGCTCTTTCAAACGCTCGTAACGAATCGTCTGCTCAAGCGATTCGGAGTGGGTGTCGCCATATTGCTGCTTCCGTCGGCTTTGTTGGCGAGCTTTCTCCTTGTGGCGGTCCGGCCGGTTCTGTGGGCCATGTCTTTGTTGAAGCTTCTCGATGTCTGTCTCAGCTACTCCGTCCATCGCTCGGGAATGGAACTGCTCTACGTGCCGGTCTCAGCCAAGGTGCGGGCCTCGGTGAAAGCCCTGATCGATATGTTCGTGGATAGAGCGGGGCGGGCCGCCGGGGGCCTGGTGCTGCTTGTGCTCACGGCGGGACTCTCGCTTTCTATTCCTTCGTTGAGCCTGGTGGCGGCTCTGTGTCTGGTCACGTGGCTGGTCATTGCATCGGTCGTCCGCCGCAACTATGTCGATGCCTTCCGCATCGCCCTCGAGAAAAAGGTAGTTGAACCCGAAACCCTGGAGGTCCGCACTCCTGACAGCAGTATTATCGGAGTTCTCTTTCATGCCTTATCGAGCGTCGATGACCGGCAGGTCCTTTATGCGCTCGACCTTCTGGGCCGAGTTCATCCCAAAAGATGGCGGCATCACTTTCCAGCTCTTCTTCGACACCGCTCCGCCGCGGTTCGAACTCGCACTATTGCGCTGTTGACCCATTGGCAGGTCGAGTCCTCATTGGTTTCGCCGAGCCTGGTCGATCCGGAACTGGAAGTTCGCGTAGAAGCGGTTCACCATTTATGCACCGTGCCTTCACAGAACGGCGAGAAGCTGAAAGAATTTCTGGGTCACAGTGACTACAGGATCGTGTTGGCTGCAATCCACTGTATGGCGAAGTATCAGTTCGGCGACCATGGACTGATTACCGCCGAGTTGATTGAGAAAGCTCTGACGACAAGGGGAGAACATGAGATCAGCGCAAAAACGGCGGCGGCGCGCGGTCTCGCGATAGCCCGGCTCCCGGAGACGCCGCGGTTTCTCGATCGTCTGCTTCGGGATCGCAGTCTTGAGGTCGTCCAGCAAGCCGCACGGACCGCGGGAGAAATCTCTTACGAGGGCTCCATTCCGCTGCTGATCTCGATGTTGGCTCGTCCCCGGCTTCGACGCGTTGCGCGCGAATCCCTGCTCAGACTGGGAGCGCCCGCCGAGCCGGCACTGCGAACCCGCTTTCAGGATGAGGGGGCGCCGCTGGAGGTGAGAGTGCGCATTCCGAAGGTGCTTTCCTACTTTGGAAAACAGGATGTCGCGGACTTTCTTCTTGCCCGCGTCCACTCCTCCACTTCCCGTTTGGATATGCCGCTGCTGAGTGCCTTGAATCGCATAAGGGAACGCTTTCCTGAGGCGACCTTCAACGCCGACCGCGTTTTGGAGCTGATTCGACAGGAGTGTGAAAAGCATGGCCGGCTCCGCTTGATCCATCAGGCTATTCAGTCCTCACCGGCCGCGCCGGATGACGATCGCGTCGGAGAGGTGCTCGCACTCTTGACGAAGGCCATTGGCGAAAGGATGTCTGAGGGTCTGGAAAAGGTGTTTCGCCTTCTCGCCCTCGTCTATCCACAACCCGATATCCACGCCGTGTTCTTTAACTTCACCGCCCGGCCGGCTCTTCGAGCAAGCGCTGTGGAGTTTCTCGATAATCTGATCGATCCGCCCTTGAGATCTCTTGTGATGCCTCTCGTCGAAGACAACCAGGAGGACAGGTCCGGAGAATCCAGGGATTCCGAGATGCTCCGCGACGATGCTCTGCGGATTCTGCTTGGGGACGATGACGAGTGGCTGCAAACCATAGCGAAGGAACTCGTGGTGCGGTTGGGTATTGAGAAGGTGTTATCCCCGGAAGCGGCGTGACAAGGAGGTTTCGGTGACGACAATGTTATCCCCAGTGGAGAAAGTGCTCTGCCTTCAAGGCGTGGATGTTTTCAAGCACGCGACGACGGAGATGCTGACTTACATCAGTTCGATCGCGGAGGAAGTCTCCGTGCCGGCGGGTACTGTCCTGTTTTCTGAGCAGGAGATGTCGGACGCGATGTACGTGGTGGTTGCGGGGCGTGTTCGTCTCGAAAAAGAAGGCAAAGAAGTTTTCGTTGTCGAGCCGTCGCAAAGCTTCGGCGCGTGGGCCCTCTTCGACAACACACCTCGCTTGATGAAAGCTGTGGTCATCGACGATGCTGTCCTCTTGAAAATCGTCAGCGATACATTCTATGAATTTCTGGCGGATCACGATGAAGTGACGCCCGTTATTTTCCGGGCGGTTATCGAGCGTGTAAAAGCCCTGGCTCCGGAAACCTTATGATCGCGAAATCCATACCGGATAATTCTTCGGAGATTTGCGAAATCCTTCCCATTGCGATGGTGAAGTTGAACAAGAGGGGCGAAGTGCTGTCCCTGAACCCAGCTTCCTACGCATTGCTGGATTCGATGAAAGTTACGCCCGAGGCATTACCCCAGACTCTGCCTCCGCGTTATCGATCGCTTGTCAGGCAGACTCTACGCGAAGGAAAGATCGAAGAGACAGACTGGGCGTGGGATCACCGCAGCTTTCATTTAATCTTCCAGTCGTCTCCCGATCGCTTGTTCGCGTACCTGTTTGTCGTCGACTTGACTGCCCAGGAAGAAGCAAATGCCCAGTTGATTCAGTCCGAGAAAATGGCCTCTCTCGGTCTTCTGACCGCGGGTCTTGCGCACGAAATCAACACTCCGCTCGGCGCCATCCACAGCAACAACGACACGATTTCGCGATGCATTGAGAAGATCAGGGCTCTCCTGGAACCCGAGGGGCCGGCGACGCATCTTCTCGGAATCCTGGGCGAGGTCTGCCAGAACACATCTCATGCGACGGAACGTCTAATGAATATTGTCGGTAGCCTGAAGAACTTTGCGCGTCTCGACGAAGCCGAACTAAAGAAGGCGGACATTCATGAAGGGCTGGAGAGCACATTGACAATCGTCCAACACAAACTCCGGGGCCGGATCGAGGTGAAGAAGAAGTACGGCAGGATTCCACCGGTGGAGTGCTATCCGAACCGTCTGAACCAGGTTTTTATGAATCTTATGGTCAATGCCGCGCAGGCAATTCCCGAGCGCGGTACGATCACTATTGAGACTTCGCGGCGAGGCGATTCCGTGCGGATCGCAATCTCCGATGACGGGGTCGGAATCCCTTCGGAGAATCTTTCAAGGGTTTTTGACCCGGGTTTTACCACAAAAGGGGTCGGCGTAGGCACCGGACTGGGGCTTTCGATTTGCTACAAGATTATTCAGCAGCATCAAGGCAAGATCGGCGTTGAAAGCCATGATCACAAAACTACATTCACGATTGATCTACCCATCGCGCACAAAGAGAGAAGGTGAAACATGGCTGCGGAAGAGCTACCTGTAATACTTCTGGTCGATGATGAAGAGATGATCATCAGTTCGATCAAGTCATTTCTCGCAATTGAGACCGACTACCGCCTGCTGACCTATACATCGCCCATCAAGGCGCTTCACGATCTCGATACCCGGATCAAGAAGGTCGATCTCGTCATGAGCGACTACCTGATGCCCGAAATGGACGGCATTTCGTTTTTGGCGGAAGTGAAGAAACGTTTTCCGCTCATCCCGAGAATCCTCCTTACCGGATATGCCGACAAAGAGAATGCGATCAAGGCGATCAACAACGTAGGTCTGTATCAGTACATCGAGAAGCCCTGGAACAATGACGACCTGCGACTGGTTATTCGGAATGGGATCGAGAAAACCGCTCTGCTCAACCAGTTGGAGGAAAAAATCCAGGAGGTTGAAAAAGTGCACAAGGAACTGAACGACGTGCACAAGGAAATCCTGCGGGTCTTTATGTGAGCGCGGGAGGGCATCGCCTGTGAATGTTTGGGAACGCAGGCTTCTGGCCCCGGGAGAAGGAGGCTTTCCCGCAGTTGCGCGCCCTCACCCGGCCTTCGGCCACCCTCTCCCGGGGGAGAGGGACCCGCTCGAAAACAGTTCTCGACAGGCGCGTGATTCGATTGTCTAGCTTTGAGACAGGCCCCGTTTTCCCCCGGCCTTTTCGCCACCCAGTCTTTTGAAATACTTCCGTAAAGGCATCCCTCTTGCACTTGCTTGGGCACGAAGTGGTGCCTATGCCGAAACTAAGAAAATCTGGCTGGGACTGGATACTGCTGTCATTTCTTCTGCTTTCGTCGTTGTGGGTTCTTATTCCAAAGCGCTTACAGGCTCAACAGGCGGAGATTCCTCCCCCTTCAGAGAATCCTTTAGCGGAGGATAGCGCGCAAGCCGAGCGTGTCGTCTCTGGCCGGCCTCCTCTCTACCACGTCAAGCGAATCGCGAATCCCATATGGTGGTTCCAAACAGGCATACGGCCTCTTGTGGGACTGGCCGGAAAGTTCGGGACGGAAAGCGGTGGTCCGAAGGAAGAAAAGACGCCATCCACTTCGGGAATCAAGTTTGGAGTCAGGGGACATGGCCCAAGTAGCGGATTTGGCCCGGAGATCAAACCCTTCGACAAGAATCTGTTCAATACTGGGATTGAGGTTGAGGTGCCTCTCAGCGTCACCTACAAGCTCTATGAATCGTTCCGTTTCCGGGTCAATTTTCCGCTGATCTCCCATGAAGCAACGGAACCACCGGGACACGAAGCAACGGAAGTACTGGGACTGGAACTCACGGGCGGTTACGCATCCCGTCCCTCCGATAGTTTCTTCGGTATTGGCAACGACACGCCGCTGTCGAATGAATCGCGCTTTCGCACCGTGTCGCGGACCACGGGCCTCGCTCTTGATGTACGTCCCGCCAAAAGCCTTTCGTTCCGCGTGGGAAGTAGTTTTCGGAGCATCGGTGTGACGCAGCCTCGAGATTTCAGGTCGGTGACGGACGTGTTTCAGCCCCAGGACGTTCCTGGCCTGATGACGGGTGCGACCATGTTTGTCTCGACGGCTTCGATTCAGAGAGACACCACAGATCATCCACATATGCCGGCTTCAGGCGGGCTCCAGCGGGTTGAATTCAGCTTGAATGAGGGAGTCCGAGGGGGCGACTTTTCGTACTACCGATATCGCGCGGACCTGCAGCAGTTCCTTCCGTTAACTGAGGATCGCCGTGCAGTCATTGCGCTTCGCGCCGGTCTGGAAACGAATCAACCGAAGGGCGGCAGCAAGGTGCCGTTTTTTGACCTTCCCTACATCGGCAGCTCTTCGACGGTACGCGGCTTCATGACTCGCCGGTTTTCAGACAGAAGTGTCATGACGGCATCGGCAGAATACCGCTATCGGATCTGGCAGTACCTCGATCTGGGCTTGTTCGCCGATGCCGGGCAGGTTGCCCCGGAGATCGCCAACTTCGCGATGGACCGCCTGCACACGGGCTATGGGGCCCGCTTTTACGTGCGGTCGCATAAGCGTCGTGGGTTCATTCTGGATATCGCCCGGAGCCCGGAACAGTGGGCAGTCTACCTGGACTTCAGTCCGCTGTTTTAAAAGCCATGCGAATAACAAAAAGACTTTTCGCCTTGCTGCTACTTCTTCTGGGAACGAAGTGGGCCGTGTTCGCGAGTCAGCCCAGGGATGTGGTTTGGGTGGATTTCGATGCCAGGAATATTCCGGAACCCAAAGAAAGAAAACCGAATGTGTATTCTAATTTCCTCAATCCCCACTTCGTCGAACGCTCGAAGCGGCCCACCGATGTTGCGAGGTTGGCTCGGATCATAGCCGGTGCGCCAAAGCAGGCATCGAACGTAAACGCCTTGGATGAAGTCCCCGATTCCAGCTGGTTCACGAATCGGCACGGCCTGCGCCACATGACGATTGACGAACTGGTCCGTGGACCGGACCGCGGGGAGCGGCCCGACTTTGCGGGCGCCGCGATCACCAGCGTAAAGCTGGAAGGAGTGACGCCGGGCCTTCGGTTGAAGGACAAAAAGGGTGAAAGCTACCTGATCAAGTTCGACAACAAAGAGTATCCGGAACTGCAGTCTGGTGCGGAAGTGATTTCTACAAAAATCCTTTATGCGGCCGGTTATAACGTGCCGGAGAACTACATCGCCTCGATCGATCCGGCGAAGCTCGAGATCCCGCCCGATGTGAAGCTGGGAAAGAAGGCTTTTACCCGGGAGGACTTCACGAAGATGCTTCAATACGCAGCACGGCGCCCTGATGGGACGTACCGCGTTCTGGCCAGCAAGATCTTAAAGGGTGCTCCGAAGGGACCGTTTGGCTACCTCGGCATGCGCGGAGACGATCCTAACGACCTCATCCCTCACGAACACCGGCGTGAATTGCGGGGGCTGCGTGTCCTTGCCTCGTGGATCAATCATTGGGACCTCAAGCAGGCGAACACTCTCGATATGTACGTCGAAGAAGGCGGGCGAAAGTTCCTCCGGCATTTTCTCATCGACTTCGGCTCATCGCTCGGCGGCGGAAGAGACCCCATGGAGTACTACCATGGCCGCGAATATGAATTCGACACCGTGAACGTGCTGAAGGAAATCTTTACGCTGGGTATCTACGTCGATCCCGCCGAAAAAAGAGCTCCTCTTGTTTTCCCGGAAATCGGAATCTTTTCAGCGAAGGACTTCGATCCTGGGGACTGGAAGCCGTCCGTTCATGTCATGCCGTTCGACAACATGACACACGACGATGCGTTCTGGGCCACCCGGATCATGCTGTCCTTCAGCGAGGACGAACTTCTGAAAATTGTGGAAACGGCGCAGTACTCCAATCCGAAGGCAACGGATTACATGCTTAGAACATTGCTGGATCGCCGCGAGATGGTTGTCCGCCATTGGTTAAAGGACGTGAACGCAATTTCCAGTTTTTCGTTGGAGACGGCGAGTGAGGGCGTCAGCTTGAAGTTTGACGACCTCGTGGCCGACCGGGATGCGGCCGGGAAAGTCGAATATCGCTACGAACTCAACGACGGCGAGCGACGGACCGAAAAAACGACCACGATCAAGCCGCGCATTTTCTTAGGACCGGCTTTCGAGGGCGAAATGAAAGTCAAGATCTGGACGACCCGAGACCGCACTTCCTTCAGCCCAGTCGTGGTGTATGTGCAAAGCAAGCCGGGAGGAAATTACGGGATCGTTCGAATCGAGCGTTCTTAAAAACACAGGAGGGACGCCATGCAACGGAATTCAACGATGAAGAGAACTTTTGGGTGTGTTCTCTTTCTCGTCCTGGTTGCGGCTACTGTCCGCGGTTCTGGCAGTCAGGCCACAACTTCTCAACAAGCAACAATTCCTCAGGACGATCTGAAGGACTTTCAGTCCCGAGTTCAAAAGTATCTGGCAATTCAGAAGAAGGCCGCCGGCTCAGTGTCGTCCCTGCACAAGGGTGTGACCGATGCCGCTCTCATCGTCAACCACCAGCATCAGATGGCCGACGCGATTCGGGCGCTAAGGCCGAATCCAGTGCAGGGCGAAATTTTCACGCCGTGGTTGCGCGGGACGCTCACAGCCGCTGTCAAAGGGCAGGTACAGGGGAAAGCGGGCACGGATGCGAAAGCCACGATTCTCGGAGAGGGAAACCCAAAGTCCCCGGAATCGCCGTCGCCGTCGAAGATAACGCTCAATGGTGAATATCCTCCGAAGGCCCCCTTGTCGACGGTTCCCCCCAGGGTCCTGATGGCGTTGCCGACACTGCCGGAGGGACTTGAATATCGTTTTGTCGGACGGACTCTCATCTTGCGGGACACCAGGGCGGATATCGTCGTCGACATTCTACCGAACGCTTTTTGATCGAATTGGAATATGAGCGGCTGCGCATGAGCGGAGCGCGACACCCCAAGTCGTAGGGCGCAGCCATCAAAACTAGGAAAGGAAACATGAATCCAACAAGAAACATGCTTCGACATGGTGCCCTGGTGCTGCTTCTCGCTGCTCTACTGAATGTTCAAGCGCAGCAGACCCCGACGGCTGTTCAGCCCCGGACGGCCGCGCCACCACAGGCACAGCCGCAACCACAGCCACCAGCATTGAAATTCGCGATAATCGGCGACACCGGTACAGGCACGAAGCCTCAGTACGAAATCGCACAGAAGCTGGCATCGACTCGTGCCGCGTTCCCTTTTGAATTTGTGATTATGCTCGGAAACAACATGTATGGCGGCGAGAGCCCTAAGGACTTTCAAAACAAGTTTGAGAAGCCGTATGAGGCGCTCCTTTCAGCAGGCGTGAAATTTTACGCCTCACTGGGCAATCATGATGTGCCCGACCGGGAGATCGTGTACAAGCCGTTCAACATGGGTGGCAAGCGTTACTACACCTTCAAACCGAAGGACGGGGTCCGGTTCTTTGCCCTGGACAGCAATTACATGGATCCGAAACAACTCGACTGGCTTGAAGGGGAATTGAAGGCCTCCGGCAGTGAATGGAAGATTTGCTTCTTCCACCATCCTCTCTATTCCTCTGGGGAGAAGCACGGACCGAGCCTCGAACTCAGAAAGGTTCTCGAACCCCTCTTGATAAAACATGGCGTGGACGTTGTATTTGCCGGCCACGAACACTTTTACGAACGTATCAAGCCCCAGAACAATATTCAGTATTTCATTCTCGGAAACAGTGCCAAGTTACGCGAGGAAGGAATTATTACCAGCAGCGAGATAACGGCCAAGGGATTCGACACCGACGAGACCTTTATGGTCGCGGAAGTCTCCGGAGATGAAATGAGCTTCCAGACGATTTCCAGGACCGGAAAAGTTATCGATTCCGGGAAGTTCCGGCGAGCGGAGCGAAAGGGCGCCACCAAATGAAGGTGCCTCAATTTGAGCCATCCGGTGTACCGGTCGTACGATCGCTGCCGTTCGAATAGGTCTGAAAACCATGATTTCCGACGGCTTCGAGCCTCGAGAGGTTTGGTGAGGGAATTGCGATATCACGCGTAGCTGCGACGTTTAAAGACTCGGAGGTGAAGATCATGAACTGGGATCAAGTCGAAGGAAACTGGAAGCAATTCAAGGGAAAAGCGAAGCAGAAATGGGGAAAACTCACCGATGACGAACTCGATGTCATCGGAGGGAAAAGAGAAGTACTGATCGGGAAAATACAGGAACGTTATGGCAAAGCGAAGGATGACGCCGAGGACGAGGTTGATCGATGGCTAGAGGCCTCGTAGGATGAAGACACTCGCGATAGTCCTCATCATTCTTGGTGTCCTCGCAGTGGGATACCAGGGCTTTACCTATGTGACTCGCGAGAAGGTCATAGATCTGGGGCCGGTCGAGGTCACCAAAGAAAGCCACAAGCGAGTGTTCCTGCCCCCGGTTGTAGGGGCGGTCGCGCTCGCCGTGGGCATCGCCTTGTTCCTTACGAATTCGCGTAGGGCATAGTTCCCCTTGTTCGTTGGTGCAGGCAGCCGCAGCCATTCCGGGTCGTGTGTCACCCTGGACGCCCCCCGGAACGCTGCGGCTGTTCGCTTTTAGGAAGCGGGATTCAATTACCACCTCGTCAAGCCCGCCGACTTCGAAGCTGGAGCAGATCCTGGCACCCGTGACCCCTATCACGACAACCTGAGACGCACTACAAGTGCGACCTGAATCCGGCAGCTTCGCACAGTTCAGCAAGAACCTATCTATCTGCGCTGAGCCTGTCAAGGCACCTTCCTCACTGCATTCGCTGAATCTCATTGTTGCGATGCCGAACTATTCGTGTTCGATCGCGGCGGTACCCACCAATTGCGCAATGGCAGATGCCGTGCACAAGAAAGGTGACTATCGGTTCACAGGAGGCTCAATAAATGTATCGAATGCCGCATCGTCTCGGTTCAGTGTGCCGTGGTCTTACGCCCTTAACCGCTGTGCTCCTAACGGGCCAGCCTGAAAGCGCTCAGTCTGAGGCGACACTCAGCGGTGCGATCTTATCGCCAGCACGCAATGCGTTAACGGTCAGGAACGATACAGGGATGTTCGAATAACTCCAGGAGGCCCGATTCTGGCAGTTATCAGGAAGATCGATGCATCAATCAGATTTCACAATACTCGTGATCGACGATCAACAAGTCATTGTCGACCTCACGACCAGAATTCTCAACGACGCAGGCTTACCTGCGTTGGGTATCACCGATCCGGACGAAGCGCTTAGACTCATTGAAAGTAACCCTTCGATAAGTGTGTTGCTATCAGATGTCATGATGCCGAAAACAACCGGACCTCAACTTGTCCGGCGCGCTCAGAGAATTCGCCGTGGCGGTCTGCGAGTGCTTTTCATGACGGGCGGGTTTCACGGCGTGGCGTTCCGTCAAACGGATCGAATATTGGAGAAGCCGTGGCGCCCCGAGGAACTCGTCGACGAGGTTCGACGCGTTCTGTCGGATATTCCCGATCATACGGTATGGGATGGCCCGGAGCGCCGCAAATGGGCCGCCTAGAGTGTCGTGACTTTTCTTATTGTGCCCTTTGCCCAGCTCTGTCCTGGGCGCAGGGATTGTTGGATGGATAGCAAACTACATAACCTGAACGGAGGATTAAATGAGTCGTGAACCACTGAACACATTTGATGAAAAGGCGCATGCTGGCATTCGCGATCTGAAGGATCGAGTTTCCGACACGGCAAGCAAAGTAAAGGACAAAGCGGGCCAGATGGCGGACTCCGTGTCGGAGAAAGCAGGGCAGGCGCGCGAGAGTGCCGCTATTGGCCTGGACCGGGCGGCATCCACGACGCACAACATCGCGGATGGAATGCATTCCACTGCTTCCTATTTGAAAGGCCATGATCTCAACCAAATTGGGGCGGATGTCATGAATGTCTGCCGCCGATACCCCACACAGTCTTTGATCGCAGCAGTTGCAGTCGGATTCCTGATAGGACGCGCGCGGCGGTGAAGAAAGTGGACAGGAGAAACTAACGTGGATGAAGGAACGAACAGAATAATAGACCACCTCGAGACCGAACGGGAAGCGCTCGGCCGAAACCTCGATGAAATGGAATCTCGCGTAAAAGACATGACGGATCCCAAGGTGTTTTTCGATAAACACACGGGCTGGATACTCAGCGCGGCCATTGCGGGTGGATTCATATTGTCGGCCGCACTCGGCAAGGCGGCGGCCCAGCCGCCTCAGAAATCCCGCCCGGTTCCAGGCGACGGTGCAGGACCCGTCAAGTTCGGGGCAGCACAGTTGCAGCGCGTTGGCGAAACTTTCGATACCATACTCGACGGGCTCGTCGACGTGGTCTCGGACAAACTCTACTCGTTTGTCGCCGATGCCGTACCCGGGTTCCAAAAACCATCTGACGGGCGGCAGCGCGCTCGCTCCGCGTAGGAAACGAAACGAAAATAAAAGAATGAGAATGTTGTAGTTTCCGCTACGGCGGGGGCTAAACACAAAGGGGCGGCATCGTGCCGCTCTTTGTGTCCGACTTACTGGCTCTTCTGTTTTTCGGGGCTGCGAAATACGAACAGCCGTTTCCATTCTGCAGTTCAGGTGGATCTTGAACCGCCGGCCAGGCGGGCAATAGTGACAATCAATTCTTCCGGATCGAGAGGTTTGGTGAGATGGACATTATAGCCGTTCGACAAAACCCGGGTTCGGTCTTCCGGTCGCGCCAATGCTGTTACTGCGATAGCAGGGAGGCGCCTGGCATCGAAACCTAGCCTGCGGATCTGCCTGATGAGTTCATAGCCATCGTGGGCAGGCATCCCGATATCGCTTATGACAATCTGAGGTGCGGAATTTTGCAGCACTCGAACTGCCTCGGAAACCGATGCCGCTTCGGCGACAATGGAAGCGTGGTCGACTAGAATGCGCCTGACGAAACCTCGTGCGTCGGGGTCGTCATCGACCAGCAAAACCTGCAATCCCCGCAGCACGCTAAGGTCAGGGGGGCCCTGCTCCACCGATCCCAGTTCCTTGACCTCGGTGCCGGCGAGGGGCAGGCTGATCGAGAACGTCGAGCCTTTGGTGTGACCTTCGCTGTGCGCTACGACTGTCCCTGCATGCATTTCGACCAGGCGTTTGACGATAGCGAGTCCAAGGCCGAGTCCTTCATGCACCCGGGTGGTCCCGGTCTGTTCTTGCCGAAACGTATCAAAGATATGCGGCAGGAATTCTGGACTAATCCCCGTGCCGCTGTCCGTAACCGAGATTTGCGCGAGTCCGTCATACCGGACCAGGCGAACCAGGATGTGCCCGCCGGGAGCCGTGAATTTTATCGCGTTGGTCAACAAGTTCGACATCACCTGCTGCAGCCGGCTGGGGTCACCAGAGATTGTTGTGGGACCGCGGTCAATCGCAGACTCGATTCTGATCGATTTTGCGGACGCAGAGTTCATGTGTGCTTCCAGTGAGTGGTGGATGACGTCCGCCAATTCGACTGGCTGCAGATTCAAACGCAGTTTTCCGGCGATAATGCTCGAAACGTCCAAAAGGTCCGAAATTAACTGGGCCTGCAGTTTGGCGTTCCGATCGATCGCATCGATTCCGGCCTCCAGGTCCTTGATATTCATTCCTTTTCTCTTCTTCAGAACCTGTGCCCAACCCACAATTGCGTTCAATGGAGATCGCAGTTCGTGCGATATCGTCGCAAGAAACTCATCTTTCAGCCGATTGGCACGCTCGGCGTCCGTGCGGGCCGCGCGCTCGCTCTCCAAGAGATACTCCCGCTCGGCTTCCTCGGCATGACGCTGTGTGGTGTCCATGATCTCAGCCAACCTCATGGCCGGCAGAGCGTGGAAAGAAATGTGCCAGTCGAGCTCCACGCGCCGGCCGTCTCTCCGCGCCAGAGGCAGTGGCCCACTCCATACGCCGCGGAGTTGCAATTCGCGTGAGATGGCTGTTTCCTGTTCTTCGTCTCCCGGGGGCACAAAGGCTGAAATGGGGACTCCAATGATTTCACTCCGGTCACGCCCCAGGATCCGGCACAACGAAGGATTCACTTCGAGGTAGACCAGTTCAGGGCTCATCAAAGCTATCCCGTTCACGGCTTGATCGAAGATTGCCCGGAATTTTTCTTCGCTTCGCCGCATACGTTCCTCGGCATTGCGTGTCCTTAGAAACGCATTGACAGTTGCGATCAACACCGGGGGCTCGACCGGATGCGTCAGATAACCATCGGCTCCAGATTCCAGCCCTTGAACTTTGTCGAGAGCGCCCACAAAAGTTGCGGACAGGTGGATGATGGGGGTCGAAGCGTTCTTTGCCCTGCTTCTCAAGATCTTACACACTGCAAAACCGTCCATATCCGGCAGATTGACATCGAGCAGGACCGCATGGGGCGAGTCTTCTGCCATTTCCAGCGCTTGTTTGCCGTTGATCGCCTCGCGAACGTTAAATCCGGCTGCGCGTAGAACGCGACTGGTTGAATACAAACTGGCAGGATTGTCATCGACGACCAGGACAGTCACAGGGTTGCTATCCACCGCGTTGATCCTCCTCCGTGAAACCCGGCAAGCGGGCGGGCACCGTCAAGGAAAACGTCGACCCAACACCCAAAGAACTCTCGATACTCACGCTTCCTCCCAGGAGCTCGGCGAGGTGCTTGCTCAAGGAAAGGCCGAGTCCACTTCCCCGAAGGTGCCTTTGGATAGGGGAATCCACCTGCACGAAATCGTTGAACAATTGTGCCTGGTATTCCTTGGCGATCCCTATGCCTGTATCCGAGACGGAGAACGTGACCCATTCAACATCGTGATAAACCGCCTTAACCCGGACGACGCCTTCGGGCGTGAACTTGAGAGCATTGGATATGAAATTCCGGAGTATCTGCGACAGTTTTTTGTGATCGGTATACAGATGCGAATGATTCGCGGGTTCTTCAAATATCAGGTTCACCGATTTCGCGTCAACGATGGGCTTGAACATCCCGCGCAAAGCCGAAAAAAGATCGAACATCTCGAACCATCCGGGTGAAATTGTAATTCGGCCCGCCTCAATTTTGGCGAGGTCAAGCAGATCGTTGACCATATCCGTAAGTTCCTCGGCCGAACCGCGGATAAAGCGCACTTGTTTTTCCTGCTCGACTGTAAGTGGGCCGTCAAAGTGGTCAAGAAGGATACGCGAGATGCTCGAAATCGCACCCAGGGGAGTTCGAAATTCGTGACTCATGTAGGAGAGAAACCGGCTCTTGAGCTCGATCGCCTGCCGAAGTTGCTCGGCGCGATCCTCGAGTTCCGCATACAACGCAACGACGCCCGAGTTTGTCTCCGCGAGTTCCAGGTTGAGGGCATCGATGACTCTGGTTTGCTCCGCTAGCGTGCTGCGAAGCGCTGCCAATTCGCTTCGCGGCGGATCGAGTTGATTCACTGTGTTTCCCCCTCGAATTTCGCGACAAGGACTGTCATATCGTCACGGCCGCGTTTAAAGTCCCGCGCCAGGACAGCGGCGATAGTCGAAGGGTCGCGCGCCTGCAAGCCGGGGTAGCTGGCGAGCGACCATCGGGTCTGCAGCCCATCGGAATGCATGATAAGAAGCCCGTTAATCGCCCACCGATACTCGAACGTTTGTATCTTGCGGATCAGTACGCCCACTGTTCCGTTATGGGAAACCAGACCTCTGGCTCTGTCGCCATCAACAAGTACGCCGGAGATGTTTCCGACCCCCGCATATTGGACAACGCCTGCCGGCAACTGCAGCTCCGCGATTGCCACGGCGGCGCCGCGCTTGCCAGTGACGGCGCGGTGCGCCGCGGCGAGAAACTGGGCTGGGGACAGGGCCGGAGATTGCACGAATATTTCCGCAACAGCTTCCGCGGACTGGGCCGCATCTGGCCCGTGGCCAAGACCGTCAGATACCATAAAACGGATCCGGTCGATGGAGCGGTGGACACACCAGGTATCGCCGCACACCGCTTCTCCCTGTGCAGGTCTGGAATAGGCGCCCCAGCGGATAGCGGCTCCTTTTTCAGACTCAGGATTCGCCTTTGCGAGCACGCGCGACAGAATCACCGTTCCCTGCGCGGGAGCTGAAAATATGTCGAATTCGCTCGAGAGACGTCGGACCGCTCCAAGTCCGTTGCCCGCGGTGCCGCCGGTCGTAAACCCGTCCTGCAGGCATTTGCCGACATCGCTCATTCCCGGCCCGCGATCCATGGCGAGCACTTCAATAAAATCGCCTCGACCGGTAGAGAGGAATTGCACGGCCAGATGTCCTTCTACGGCGTGACGAACCAGATTATTCGCCAGTTCCGTAACGATGATGCCCACAGTGGCGAAGACGGTCTCACCAGCGCCGCAGGCGCGAGCGAACGAAACAGCGGCGCGCCGGGCCTCTCCCACCTGGCTGTTGTCGAGGACATCCAGGAAAACCGCTGGATGCGCGCGGACTACTTCCACCGAGTGATTGTCACGCGCGTACCGTGTCCGAATGTGGATTCGATTGCAAATTCATTGGCAAGACGTTTTGCTCCCGTCAAACCGAGTCCAAGCCCCGTACCGGATGTCCAACCCTCCGTCATTGCCAACCCCAGGTCGGCAATTCCGGGGCCTTCATCCAGAAAACACAGCCGCAAACCATTTCTGATCCCCTCCGCTACGACTTCTATCTCCATACGGCCGCCGCCTCCATGGATCACCGTGTTGCGGGCAAGTTCACTGGCCGCTGTAATGATCTTGGTCTGGTCGACGATGCCAAAGCGCAGCTCCTGGGCGGTCTGTCGAACCGCCTTTCTGGCGCGCACGATGTCGTACTCGCCGCGCAGTTCCCATGTGCTACTTTTGATAACCATCTTTTGCGGCGCCCCCGAGTTTAGAGCGCAGCAGCGCCATCCCTCTCTCCGCATTCAGTGCCGTGTGCACGCCGGACAGGGTTAGTCCAAGCTCCACGAGGGTAATTGCCACGGCCGGCTGCATTCCCACGACAACCGTTTCCGCGTCGAGGAGGCGTGACATTGCAGAGATGTTCGCGATCATTCGAGCAATGAACGAGTCCACCATGTCGAGAGCCGAAATATCGAGCAAAGAGCCGCGTGAACCGTGTTTTACGATTTTGGAAGTGAGTTCATCCTGAAGCGTAAGGGCAAGCTGGTCGTGCATGTCGCCCTGGATCGTTACAAGAAGGAATTCGCCTATCTGCAATATGGGTATTCGTTCGGTCATGGCTCTCCCTTAACTCGTCGGCTTGGAGACCGCTAATCCCAGGCGATTTAGAGCAAGCAAAAGTCCGTCGGCCAGTGTGGCCTTTGTGGCGATACCCTGCAGATCAATACCAAGATGAACGACCGTTTGGGCGATCTGCGGCCGGATACCCGTAATGATGCACTCCGCTCCCATCAAACGAATCGCCGTCACCGTTTTGATCAAGTGTTGTGCAACCAGCGTGTCGACCGTCGGTACGCCGGTAATATCAATGATCGCCAGCTCAGACCCGGTTTCGACAATAGCCTGAAGCAGCGATTCCATTACAATCTGCGTGCGAGCGCTATCAAGAGTCCCAATTAATGGCAAGGCGATCACGCCTTGCCACAGTTTGACTACCGGTGTCGAGAGTTCCAGCATCTCGGCTTCCTGACGTCGAATTATCTCTTCCCTCGACTTCTGGAAAGTCATCACCGTGAACATGCCGAGGCGATCCAAGAGATCGCTCGCCGCCCAGGTCTCCTCACTCAAACGATGCAGGTCGGACGGGAACTCTTTTCGCAATCGCGTGAATATTGGCTTCTTGAGCGAGAAAATAAACATAGCGGTCTGCTCTGAGCTGTAGCCTTGTGTCGCGCGCGTTCTGGAAAGACTCTCCAGGAAATCTCGAACAGGGGCGGCACCTGACGATTGAATGTCCTCCAGGCTGTCTGCGGAATCCCCCAGTATCCGAAGGAATTCGCCCGCCTGGTTTTGCCATTCGATCTCGCTGCCTCGGGCATCAGGAACCCCGCGCGCACCAAGTTCGGCGAACCAGTCCTTAAGAATTTCGGTTTTTGCGTTTTTCAAGATTTGGACGGCGTAGTTTTGCTTCTTGCTCATTTTCCTCTATTCGGACACATTTTGGGCGTTGGTTGGAGCGGCTGCGGAGAGTCGAGTATAGGTGAACCTACGCGACCGATACACTCCTAATCAGCAGCACTCGGCGCGAGTCTTATGTTGTCCGCCTGGGCTTTTGGTCTGCTCCCAGCCGCTTCTGCCGTTTCGCATTATCACCGGCTACAATTTTCAACCTGGCTAAACAGAAGGGCTGGCACGATGCCGCCCCTTGTGTCCGACTTAGCTGGCTCTTTTGTTTTTCGGATCCTCGCTGGTCGGTTCATCCGCGCGCAACATGGGCCTGTCGGACTTGGAGAAGTCCGCCGCGGATTCGCCCGTCGACGCAACATCTTCGGCTCCGGTCTGTTCCAGAATTTTTTTCGCCTTCTTCGTCCATTCGGAGTTATCGCAGTGAACCGAAAGCAAGATCCCGCCTTCTTTGATACGTCCTTCGTATCGTTTTGCTGTGCGCATTTGAAGAAAGCGATTTGCCGTCCACAATCGCCTGACGAATTTTTGAAGTAATCGCCAGGTCGTTCGCGTTTTCGCCCTGGTCGAGCGGTGTGGTCGTAGTGGCCGAGTTATCCCGTTCGTTGCGTGTCGTATTGTCGGCATCCGCTATAGGCGTCGACGTAGTCTTCTCTGCTTCCTTGTTCCTCGATCCACATGCGGAAAAGGCGACGGCAAGCGTTACCAACAGGACAACCCGAATGTTGCCGTGTTCATTGAATCTCCTTCCACTCGTCTTTATTAACCATGAAGCCCTTCCTGCATTCCTGGTGCCTATAGGGCACTGTCTGCGTCGAACGCTCTCCGACTGACCCTCACAAATTTCCCCCAGGAATGACACGGAAGCACTTCAAACCGTTTTGATCATTCAAGGAACCCGGATTGCCAATGACAATGCGTACCTTGCATCTGACGCCCGCTGTGCATGTGTGGCTGCTTCCACATTGATCCCAATCCGAAACAGAGTGGCCGTTATCGGCCACTTAACGGAGTAGTCAGTGCCGCCGACATGGTAGCCGGCCGCATTAAGCGTCCTGTGCGAACTGGAAACGGATACCTATGAACACTGAAGCGGATCCCGAAACGACGAACGCATCGGTATAGCAAGCACGTCCCTGGGCGGCGTTGAACAACCCTAACTGCTACGCTGTCGCTGAAGCCGAATGTCTAAGCTTGGGAAGTTCGAGAGTCGTTTTCATGTTGCCTTTCCGGGCTACCTCCATAAGGCTCGCGAGCCACTCATGGCAACGGGGACATGCGCTAACATGAGCGATTTCTGCGTCAGTCAGGTTGGCGTTTTCGCAAACAGCAGATAATGCCTGGGCGGAAGAAAAATGGTTATCGGTCATCGGAAGGAGTGTATTTCCGCTTCCTTTGACTTCCTAGGGAAATAGCCGAGATCGCTGAAGCTACCTGGGATTACTTTGTCCTCAGAGGCGAAACGCAGGCCTTATGGGACGAGCAGACAGTCCCGACGTTCACGCAAAGCCCTTTCTTCCCGAGAGCGTAACGCGCGAACGGGAGATCTTACCGAACGCACACTTCTTGCATCCTTGTCGATTCTTGAATACATTGCCCTGACAATCTTCGGAGGTAGACAGATGAAGACGTTGCTTAGAGCAGTCGGCTTGATAGCCGTAATCGCCGGGATCTCGCCGTCGCTTCAGGCGCAGTGGAAGGTCCAAACGCCAGGAGTACCCAGATTGGCTAATGGAGAGCCGAACTTGAACGCGCCGGCGCCAAAGACCGCAGACGGCAAACCGGATCTTTCCGGCATATGGCAAAACGGCCGTGGCGGAGGTGGCGGTGGAGGCGGAGCCGCAGGACAGCGCGGAGCCGCAGGACAGCGCGGCGCTGCAGGGCAGCGCGGCGCACCCGCGGCAGGTGCAACTCCTGCTCCGGCTGCTCCCGCTCCCGCACCGGCGCCCCCGGCCGGTCCCCCTGCGGCATCATTCGGAAACGCCGGCCAGGGATTCCCGGGTGGCCTTCCGTATCAGCCGTGGGCTGCCGAACTTGTCGCGAAGCGCAAGGCCGATAACAGCAAGGACAATCCCGACGCGCATTGTCTGCCCATGGGCTTCATGCAATTTCACACTCACCCGGAGCCTCGGAAGATCTACCAGACTCCGGAAGCCGTCCTGATTGTCTATGAAGCCAATAGCGGTCTTCGGCAGATTTTCACGGACGGACGCTCCCTGCCCAAGGATGCCCAACCATGGTGGTATGGCTATTCGGTGGGCAAGTGGGAAGGGGATACCCTTGTCGTGGAGACGACCGGCTTTCTGGACACAGATCCGCAATGGCTCGATGTCCAGGGCAGCCCGCTTACGGAAAACGCGAAAGTGACCGAGAAGTTCCGGCGTGTGAATTTCGGAACTCTCGAAATCGAAATTACGGTTGACGACCCCAAGGCCTATACCAAGCCGTGGACCGTCAAGGTGACCCAGCGTATTATGGTCGACACTGACCTCATCGAATTCATTTGTGAAGACAGAGACGCCACCCACTACATAGGCGCACCGAAGTAGAGGGCGGATAAGGAGGAACGCAGCTATGAGAACCAGGAACTGGTTCGTGCTCGCGGCCGGGTTCGGCTTGATGCTGGCTGCATCGGCCGCTCCGATCTTTGCACACCACTCGTTCAGCGCCCAATACGACAGGAGCAAGCCGATTACGCTCACGGGCGCGGTGTCGAAAGTCGACTGGATCAATCCTCACGCCCGCTTCTTCGTGGATGTGAAGGATGCCGGCGGTGCCGTCGCAAACTGGGAAATCGAACTCGCCGCACCCGCAATGTTGATGCGGCGGGGATGGACCAAGAATTCGCTCAAGGTCGGAGAAATGGTCACCATCAATGCCTCCCTTGCGAAAGATGGTTCCAGGCTTGCAAACGCCAGTACCGTAACGCTCAGCAACGGGCAGAAAGTATTCGCGGGATCGTCCGGTGGAGACGAGAGCCCGACTCCTTAAGCTTCTGGAGGCACAATGAAACTCAGAACCGCTGGTGCGTCTCTGGCTGTGGCCGTGTTCGGCAGCTTCTTCTATTTTCACTTGTTACCGGCGGCAAGCATCGCTGCACAAGGCCGAACACCACAGGCGCCGATCTTTGAAGTGGATCCCTACTGGCCGAAGCCGTTGCCGAACCATTGGGTCCTCGGATCCACCATCGGGTTGTCGGTCGACGCCCAGGATCACGTATGGATCATCCACCGGCCAGCGACCGTCGAGGACAATTTCAAGGCCGCGGATGCGACTCCGCCGATCGGCGTCTGTTGCAAAGTCGCTCCTCCCGTTCTGGAATTCGATGCGGCGGGAAACCTGGTTAACTCCTGGGGAGGGCCGGGCCAGGGTTACGAGTGGCCTGAAAGCAATCACGGCATCACTGTGGATCCCAAAGGCAATGTCTGGATTGGGGGGAACGGAAACACCGATACCCAGATTCTGAAGTTCACCAAAGCGGGAAAGTTTCTCCTGCAGGTGGGCAAGCAGGGCGTTCACAACGGAAGCAATGATCTGGCGAATTTCTGGCGGCCCGCGAAAATCTACCCCGACCCCGACGCCAACGAAATCTATATCGCCGATGGTTACGGGAACCGTCGCGTCATCGTGCTCGACGCCGATACCGGAAAGTACAAACGGCATTGGGGCGCGTACGGAGCCAAGCCCGATGACACGGCCGTTCCCGCTTACGATCCCAAAGCGCCTCCCTCGAAACAGTTCAATACGGTGCACTGCGCTGATGTTTCGAAAGACGGACTCGTCTACGTGTGCGATCGTGTGAACGATCGCGTGCAGGTGTTCGATAAGGCGGGCAAGTTCATCAAGGAGGTTTTCTTCGACAAGAACACGCTGCGATCGGGTTCGGTCTGGGATATGACATTCTCGAGAGACCCGCAACAGACCTACATCTATATGGCCAACGGCGTGGATGAGAAGATCAGCATTGTGCTGCGCAGCACGCTCGAAGTCCTGACCTCCTTCGGAGATGGCGGTCGCCAGCCCGGCCAGTTCTTCGGTGTTCACAACCTGGATACCGATTCCAAAGGTAATCTGTACGCAACTGAAACGTACACCGGAGCGCGCGTGCAGCGCTTCGTCTACAAGGGTGTCGGACCAGTCACGAAAGCAAGTCAGGGCGTGCCGTGGCCGAAGAAATGACTCCGAGGTTCATATGAAAAAACTTCTCTTGGGACTGTTGGCGGTGGCTGTTACTGCGGCTGTGATGATGGCGCAGGCCAGGATCAATCCGACCGACCCGCAACCGACTTGCAAAATGTGCCCGGGCACCTACATTCCGGCTTCGGAAATGGAGGCCTACACAAAAAAAGCGATTGCCGAAAATCTTGTGGATCAGCGAGTGCGGGCGGTCGATATCGGAAAATCCAACGTCGGCATTGGTCTCGTCTATCGGGGGAAACAAGCGGGGCCCACTGCCAATTCGGTTGCCGAACACGATCAGGTTAGCGAGGTGTACTACATCATCGACGGGACAGCGACGCTGGTTCTCGGACCGGACATCACCAACCGGGAACGCCGTCCTGCGACGGAACGTACCGTCGTTGAGCGCAATGGACCGGGAAACAATGGCTCGGACATCAAAAATGGTGTGACGTATCAGTTGAAGTCGGGTGATGTCGTCATTATTCCCGCAGGCACGGGCCACTGGTTCACAAAGATCGACGATCACATCAACTACATGATGGTCCGCATTGATCCCGACAAGGTCGCGCCCCTGATGAGCGAAGCGCAGTCGAAGGATTACCTGTCGAAGCCCGCACCACGCTAGATTGGCAGAATTCTTACCGCCAAGGCGCCAGGGTCGCCAAGTAAGGAAATGTAGGGAGCCTGCGCTCCCTCCCTCTCTTGGTATCTTGGCGACTTGGCGGTAAAAAATTCTTCGCGCTAAAGGAGAACGCCATGTTTCGTGCGAAACCTGTCCAGTTTGTCGGATTGACCCTGCTCATGGCGCTCGTCGTCATGGGGCAGCGCAGTGCTCCGGCCGGTGAGTGGCGCCGCACCGGGGGCGACGCCGGCAACAACCGCTATTCTCCGCTCGACCAGATCAATCCAAACAACGTCAAGAACCTCAAGATCGCGTGGGTCTGGCGGGGCGACAACTTCGGCAGTCAGCCGGAATACAAAAACGAAACCACGCCGCTGATGATCGATGGCGTTCTCTACTTCACTGCCGGTGACCGTCGCTCCGTGGTGGCGGCCGATCCCGGCACGGGCGAAACGTTATGGGTATGGCGCCTCGACGAAGGCGGGCGCACCGACGGAGTTCGGAAGAACAGCCGCGGCGTCGCCTATTGGACGGACGGGCAGCAATCGCGAATCTTCACGGTGACGCCGGGCTATCAACTGGCTG
>Ga0134121_10000852_pt1 | contig 31444 bp, 29 predicted proteins | sample KB301_FD_96463 | JGI IMG/M metagenome (GOLD analysis project Ga0134121, IMG submission 96463) | Terrestrial soil microbial communities without Nitrogen fertilizer from Kellogg Biological Station, Michigan, USA - KB3-0-1 | ecosystem: Environmental > Terrestrial > Soil > Unclassified ... | reverse complement strand
GTGCGCGTCTTCGTCTCCGGGTCGTTGAGCTGGCCGTAGTTGAGCTCGTTCATCTCCCGCACGCCGTCGAGCGTCGCGCGGCGGATCGAGTCGGGCACGCCCAGGGGATTGTTGATGTAGAGGATCGGATCGCCGGCGCTGCGGAACGACACGCCCGCGTGCTCGCCGGGAAGGAACCCCGAGGACCAGAGACGGCCCGAGATCGCCTGCTCCTGCTCGCGGTTGGAGGGGATCGCCACCAGGACGACGAACGTCGGCAGGTTCGCGTTCATCGAGCCCAGGCCGTACGACGCCCACGACCCGAGGCACGGGCGGCCCGTCACCTGGCTGCCCGTCTGCATGCAGCAGATCGCGGACTCGTGATTGATCGCCTCCGTGTGCATCGACTTGATCCAGCAGATGTCGTCGGCGACCTTCGACAGGTACGGCAGGTTCTCGGTGGTGGTCATGCCGCAATGACAGACACGGTTGAACTTGTACTTCGACGGCGCGATGGGGAAGCGGGCCTGGCCGGAGGTCATCGTCGTGAGGCGCTGGCCGTTGCGGACGGAATCGGGCAGGTCCTTGTCGTACATCGCCTGCATTTGCGGCTTATGGTCGAAGAGATCCATCTGCGCGGGGCCGCCGACCATGTGCAGGTAGATCACCTGCTTGGCCTTCGGGACGAAATGGGCGCCGACCCGGAAGTCGGGCTTGCCCTCGTCGCCCCCGGCCCAGAGGGACCGGCCCATCAGCGACGCCATCGCCGCCGTGCCCATCAGGTTCGCGCCGCCCGCGAAGAACTGGCGGCGGGTCGACCGGACGTATTCGTTGAACAGGTCCATGCGGTCCTCGCTTATTTGTTGAGCGTCTCGTCCAGGTTGAGGAGCTGGTTGCACACCATCGTCCAGGCGGCCAGCTCGGACGGATTGAGCGCGGGATCCGGCTTCGACTCGCCGACGGCGAGGAGCGCCTTCGCGTCCTCCGGCTTCGCCTGGTAGTGGGCCAGCAGCGTGCCGTGGATCCGCAGCACCACGGCCGCCTCCTTCTCCGCGAGCGGCCGGGCAAGCACCCGGCGGGAGATCAGGTCCACGCATGCCTTGGGGTCGGCGCCTGCCTTCATCCCCAGCTGGGCCAGCCCGCGGGCGGCCTCGATCATCTGCGGATCGTTCAACGTCACCAGCGCCTGGAGCGGCGTGTTCGTCCGCTCGCGGCGCAGGCACGACACCTCGCGCGACGGCGCGTTCAGGATCTCGAGCGACGCCGGCGGCGCCATCCGCTTCCAGAACCAGTAGAGGCTCCGGCGGTAGAGCGCCTCGCCCGTGTCGCGCTTGTAGGTCTTCGTGTTGCTCTCGCGCATCCCGACCGCGTCCCAGACGCCGTCGGGCTGGTAGGGCTTCACGCTCGGGCCGCCGATCTTCGCCGACAGCGTGCCGGAGCAGGACAGGGCGTAGTCGCGCAGCATCTCGGCGTCCATCCGGAACCGCGGGCCGCGCGACAGCAGCCGGTTCGCCGAATCCTTTTCGACCTTCTCCTTCGTCGCCGTGGCCGCCTGGCGGTAGGTCGCCGAGGTCAGCATCAGCTTGTAGAGCTTCTTCAGGTCCCAAGACTCGCGGAACTCGACCGCGAGCCAGTCGAGCAGCTCGGGATGGCTGGGCGAGTCGCCCATGATGCCGAAGTCTTCCGCGGTCTTCACCAGGCCGGTGCCGAAGACCTCCTGCCAGCAGCGGTTGACGGTGACGCGGGGCGTCAGGGGGTTCTCCTTCGCCACGAGCCAGCGCGCGAGGCCGAGCCGGTTCTTGGGGGCGTCCGGAGCCATCGGATGGAGCGCCGCGGGGACGCCCGCCTCGACCTTGTCCTTCGGCTTGTCGTAATCGCCGCGCATGAGGATGTTCGCCGTGGGCATGCTGCCCTTCTTCTCCTCCATGATGTGGGCGACGTTGCCGCGGTCCTTGATCGCCTTCTGCTCGGCCTCGAGCCCCGCCGCTTTCGCATTCAGGGACGCCACCTCGGGATCCGCGTCGGCGGTGATGTCGAACAGCTCGTCCTTCTCCTTCGGCTTCCGCTCGGCCGGCGGCTTCGCGAGGAGCGCCTTCGCCTTCTCCTGGAGGGCCATGCGGCGCACGTCGGCCGCCGAGAGCTTCCGGTCGTAGATGCGGATGTCCTGGAGCATCGCGCCGTTGAGCTGGAGGCTCTTCTTCCGCTGGCCGACCAGCATCGGCGTCTCGGTCTTCGTGGTGCTCTTGAGCGTGTTGGCCTCGACCTTGACCTTAGACTCCTTGCCGTCGACGAAGATCTTGAAGCCCTCGGCCTTGCCGGAGCCGTCGTAGGTCACGAACACGTGCTGCCACTGCTCGGGCTTCGACGTCTTGCCGGTCGTCAGCACCTTGATCGCGTCGTTCTGCCACTTGTGCACCAGGTGGGTGGTGAACTCGCCGTCCTGGGCGCAGAGGTCCCAGCCGCGGAAGCCGTCGTCGTCGTCCATCCGCGCGATCAGCGCGGCGCTGCCCGCAAAGCCCTTGCCGAGCTTCACCCAGCAGCCGTAGGAGCGGGCGCCGTCCTTCTCGAATGCGCCCACCTCGGTGCCGATCTCGATGGGCGACTTGCCGTCGAGCTTCAGCGCCTTTCCCGACCGGGCCTCCTCCCAGTGGAGCGGGCCCTTCGACTTCACGGAGAGCGGCTTGCCGTTGAACACGCCTTCGATCGCCTCGGCGGGCTGCTCGACGTTGAGCGGAAGATGGAACGACGGCGCCCCGATCTTGGCGACCTCGGCGTCCCAGTCGGCAGGCTTCGCCGTCTCGAGCCACTTGTCGAAGTCGGCCCGCAGCGACTTCTTCCGCGCGGCGGCGGCCTGCTTCGCGGTCTCGATCTCGACCGGAAGGACCTTGTAGCGCGGCAGGTCTTCCGACTTGGGGAGCATGAGGATCGGCGCGGTGTCGCGGATGTTGCCGTCGAGCGCGCCCTGGGTCGTGTTCCGGAAGAACGCGGCGATCTGGTAGAAGTCCTTCTGGGTGAAGGGGTCGAACTTGTGGTCGTGGCAGACCGCGCAGTTGGCGGTCAGGCCGAGCCAGACCCACGAGGTCGTCTCGACGCGGTCGCGGGCGTAGTTCGCGAGGTTCTCCTCGGCGATCGTGCCGCCTTCGTTGGTGGTCATGTTGCAGCGGTGGAAGCCGGTGGCGATGATCTGGTCCTGCGTCGGGGAGGGAAGGAGATCGCCGGCGATCTGCTCGATCGTGAACTGGTCGAAGGTCTGGTTCTTGTTGAAGGCGGCGATGATCCAGTCGCGATAGGGCCAGATGTCGCGGAAGTTGTCGAAGTGGAGCCCGTGGGTGTCGGCGTATCGGGCGACGTCCATCCAGTACCGCGCGCGGTGTTCGCCGTAGCGGGGCGACGCGAGCAGCTTGTCGACGAGCTTCTCGTAAGCGTCGGGCGAATTGTCCGCGAGGAACGCGTCGACGATTTCCGGCTCCGGGGGGAGGCCGAGGAGATCGAGCGACAGGCGCCGGGCGAGCGTGCGCTTGTCCGCTTCGGGCGCGGGCGCGAGTCCGGCCGCCTCGAGCTTCGCGAGGATGAAGGCGTCGATCGGATTGCGGACCCACTTGGCGTTCTTCACGACGGGCAGGGCGGGACGCTCGGGCTTGATGAACGCCCAGTGGGGCTCCCACGGCGCGCCCTGGGCGATCCACTTGCGGATCGTCTCCTTCTGGGCGGGCTTGAGGACCTTCCGCGACTTCGTCGGCGGCATGAGATCCTCGGGATCCTTGGTGACGATGCGGAGGTAGAGCGGACTCTTCTCGGGCTGGTTGCGGACGACGGTGGGGCCGCCCTCGCGCTGGCCGAAGAAGCCGTCCTCGCGGTCGAACCGGAGCTTCCCCTTTCGGCTGCCCGGATCGGGGCCGTGGCACTGGAAGCACGCCTCGGCGAGGATGGGGCGGATGTCGCGGTTGAACTGCAGCTTCTCCTCGGGATCGGCGGCGGACGGCGCGGGGCCCGTCGAGGCCGCGGCGAGGAGGAGCGCGCAGAGGAGAATTCGGCGCATGTCGGCTCGTGCCTCCGAAGGGATAATGTCGTCCGCCCGTCCTACAATATATAGCTCATGCGTCGACGGGCATGACCGTGTCTTATTACCCGAAGGGCCACGGGGCCGGTAGGGCAAACGGGGGCGACGCGAGGAACCGGCTCGGCCAAATATTTTGCCCAGCTCTTTTCACATTAGACTGGTTTATTGTAATATATAGGGGTCAAGGGGCAGCCCCGGAGGGACCGAGCGGCCGGGCTGGTGGGATTAGGAGGATACATCCATGGCGGTCACCCAGCTCGAAATTGCGCGGCGCGTCGGCCTGGACGTGTCGTCGGTCAACAAGATCCTGAATCGCCGGCCGGGTCCGGTCTTCAAGAAGGACACGATCAAGCAGGTCTTCAAGATCGCGAAGGAGCTCGGCTACGACTTCTCGCGGCTGAAATACCACCACAAACGGGTCCAGCAGCGTCGTCCCATCGCCATCCCCCTGGAGCTGTCGATCTACAACGCCGACGGCACCCTGTTCGACAAGGGCGCGGCGGTGATCAAGGACGTGTCGCTGTCGGGCGCGCTCCTGACCGCGGTGGTGCTGCCGCAGCAGTCGATCCCGCTCCGGCCCCACACGATCGGCATCCGGATGCTCGACGGCGCCCTCAAGGGCGTCGAGATCCTGGCCCGGCCGATCCGCCTGGCGCACGCCGGCCAGAACATGGGGATGAATCTCGCGGTCGAGTTCCTGCGGACCGAAGAAGCGAAGCTGAAGAAGCTCCGCAAGGTCCTCTAGACCCCGCGGCAGACCTCTCTCCCGATTTCCTCGCCCCCTTCAGGACCGTCTATCGAGGACGGACCGCGCCCGTCGCCGGATCGAAGGTCTGGGTGATCGACGCGTAGCCGGGCATCCGGGTGCCGCCTCCGCTGAACGTCGCGCCGTAGGGAGCGCCCCCTCCGACCGGATAGTACAGGCCGTAATCGGCTTTCTGGGGAGCCCCCTCCACGCCCGGCGTGTGCGGCGGCGACGAGATGTACACGTAGGTGACGTTCGAGAATCCGGCGCCGGGTTCCTGCGGGACCGACGTCCCCGGCGTGATGTTCTGCGTCAGCGAGCCGAGGCCCCCGGACTCGCGCGCGAGCGCGTCGCGCATCAGCGCGTTCGCCATGCCGCCCGCCACGCCCGCCGCGGGTTCCCAGTTCCGCGACCCTTCGACGGGCGCCGGTTTCGGTCCCGTGAAGAGCAGCGGGATGACGTGCGGGATCGCCTCGCTCTGCTTGACCTTCGCGAGCTTCGCCTCGCGGCGCGGGGGCACCGGCGCCGCCGTCACGGGCGCAAGATACCCGCCGGTCGTCTTCCACGTGAAGGTCCGCCGCTGGTAGAGCCACACCACCGCAGGGAAGCGGTCCTCGGGCAGCGAGGAGACGTCGATCTTCACGATCTGGTCGGGCTCCGCCGCCGTCAGCGCGCGCGACACGAGCGTGACGTCCTTCGTCGGACGCCCGACGCCGGTCGCCAGCACCGCGTGCTGCGGCACCAACGGAGACACTTCGTAGTGGCTCACCAGGACGTCCGCCTTCGTCGACGACGCCTTCGGCGGGAGCTGGACCGCCTCGCGGGGCGGAAGGGCGAGCGTGACGATCGCGGTCGGATCCTTGAGCGGCCCGGCGTACACGACCAGCGGCTCGCGCGCCGGCCCGTCGGCGCTCACGTGGTCGGGGAACGGCACCGCCAGGACGCGGCCGAGCGCGACGCCGTCGGCGCCGAGGACGTCGATCATCAGGTCCGCCGCGAGGATCGTGTCGCCGAACCCGACGTACGCCGCCTTGAGGATCTCGCCGTGGCGCCGCTGCGGATCGAGGAGGTAGACGAAGAACTGGCGCGAATTCCGCGGCAGCGTGAACGCCCACATCGTGCCGTTCGGCGTCGCCGCGGCCCGGCCTCCGGCGAAGGGCTGCGCCGCGAGCATCGCGTCGGCCGCCGCGATCGGCTGGACCGCCGCGAAGACCGCGTCTGGCAGGGCATAGCTCGTCCGCTCGCCCGCCTTGATCTCCTGCGCCGGGCTTACGAACGCGACCGTCTCGGGCAACGCGCCCTCGGTCTTCGCCAGGTCGATCGAGAGGCCGGGCTTGCCGGACGGGATCCGCAGCGCGCCCGAGGGGAGGTGGGCGTGGTAGCCCCACTGCTTGGGATCGTGCAGCACGAGCTTGCCGCCCGGCTCGACGAACAGCCGCAGGTCGGGCAGTTCCTGGTGGGCGCGGGTCAGCGCCGGTCCGATGCAGTCGGCGGGCGCGTGGGTGTCGTGGAACAGCACTTCGGTCTGCTTCACCGGCTCGCGCGGATCGGTCCGCGGCAGCCAGGTCGTCGCCGGGCGCGACGACGTCGGCGTCTGCTCCGTCGGCTGGAACGGCTGCTTCCGGTCGTGCCACCGTTCCTTCGAGTAGTCGATCCCGTAGATCGAGCCACGGGGATAGGTGGAGACGACGTTCTCGCGCTCGAGGACGACCTGGCGGGCATTCTCCTCGAGGATCCGGCCGCGGAGCACTTCGCCGCTCGTGAGCCGGACCGCGTCGTCGTCGCCGGACCCGGACGTCGACGAGGAGGGGCGCGAGGGAGCCGCGCAGGCGGCAAGCATCAGGAGCGCGATGACCGAGCATGAGCGGAACGTCGGCATGGTCCTTTCCCTCCTTCGCCCCGGTCGGGGCCGGTTGTATCAAACTGGAACATCCGGATCAAGCAATCGATGCCTCTCCACCCAGGGAGTGCGGGAAAGGGGCGTTTTCTCGACAGGAAATATGGAGGGTTTCGGAATTTAGTTCCGGCCGAGGATCCGGGCGAGATGGGCCGCGGGATCGCCGAGGTATCCGAACGCCTCAAGGCGGGCCTGTTCGTCGTCGGTGAGCTCGCCGTCCAGCTCCGAGAGGGCGAGGAGGACGTCGTCCCGGTAGTCATCGACGATCGCGGTGTCGAGCCGGTCGCGCAGCGTGGAGGCGAGGCCGGGGAGGGCGCGCGACCGTGCCACCTGGAGCGCCCACGGCGTCAGATAGTTCTGCTCGTGGCAGGCATCGCCGAGGATGGTCGACAGGCGCACCGCCCAGCCCGGCGTCAGGAGAATGTCGGTTCGCTCCTCCATCCGGCGGCCTTCGTCGGAGAGGGCCGCGAGACGCTTCAGCGCCGAGACCGCGGCGGGATCGGTCCAGTGGGAAAGCGCTTCGGCGTCGCCGGCCGCGAGGTAGATCGACAGATGATCGCCGCGGAAATCTCGCGCGCAAAGTTCGCGCCGGGCCGAGGCCGAGCGGGGGGCGAGGCGGACGAGCGCCGCATCGGCGTCGGGCAGGAGGCCGAGGATCCGCGCCGCGAAGTCGCGGGTCCGGTCGGAACGGGCCGGGTCGCCGGCGATGCGCTCGAGGAGCGGCTCTACCGTCTCCGGCAGGGCGAGCGCCAGCAGCCGGGCCTCGGTGACGCTCCACTGCTGCTCGCGTTCGAATCGGGGACCGCTCCCGTCCCCGGCCGGCTTTTCGTGGCGGTCGATGAATCGCTCCAGCAGGTGGGGCGCGTCGCGCGGGTCGAGCGTCCAGGCCGGCGTCGGCGCGGAGGCCCCGGGACGCGTCGGCGCATCGGGCGTGAGCCAGAGGCCCGCGGCGGCGAGCGCCGAGATCAGGATCATGGCGGTGCCGGCCCGCTTCATCGATCCATTGGACGCGCGCGAAGATGCAGGAACGGCGGTTTTTCGGTATCTTGGGCCCCGTGCAGCAGCCGGAGCGGCGCGAAATCGAGCTCGAGGGGCGTCGGGTGAGCTACACGCTCCGCCGGAGCGCGCGGGCGCGGTACCTGCGCGCCGACATCAGCCTCCGGATCGGGCTCCGGGTCACGCTGCCGGACGGTCTGAACGAATCGCGGATCGAGACGTTTCTCCAGTCCCGCCGCGTCTGGGTGCTCCGCGCGCTGACGCGGCTCGAACGGCTGGCGACGCTGATCCCCGACCGGAGCCTGGACCACGGAACCACCGTCCCATATCTCGGCTCGCTCCTCACGCTCAACCTGTCGACGGGCAGACCCGCCCGGGTCGGCCGCCTGGGCGACTCGCTCATCGTCCACGCGCCGCGCCGCACCCGCGGCACCGTCTACGCCGCGCTGGTCGCGTGGTACCGGAGCGAGGCGGCCCGCGTCCTCGGCGGCTTTGCCGACGAGCTCGCCGGCCGCCACGGGCTCGACTTCCGGAAGGTCATCATCCGGGACCAGAAGCGGCGGTGGGGGAGCTGCTCGTCGAGCGGGACGCTGTCCTTCAACTGGCGGCTGATGCTGGCGCCCGTCGGCATCGGGCGGTATCTCGTCGCCCACGAGCTGGCCCACCGCGCGCATCCCGACCACTCGCGCCGCTTCTGGGCGAAGGTCGCGGAGCTCTGTCCCGACTTCCGCCAGGAAGAGCGGTGGCTCAAGAAGAACGGCGTCGGCCTCGTCCTCTGAAAAGTAACAAATCTGCGACGCAGGTTTGTTACTTGGCGCCCAGCAGTTCCTTCACGCTCGGCAGCACCGCGTCGGCCCAGATCTGGTAGCCCTTCTCCGAGAGGTGGAGGAAGTCGGGCATGATCTCCTTGGTGAGCGACTTGTCCTCGGAGAGGAACTTCGCGCCGATGTCGAGGTACTTCACCGTCTTGCCGCCGTCGTCGAGCTTGGCGACGATCGTGTTGACCTTGTCGTTCTTCTCGCGCCCGGGATAGGGCTTCTCGCCGCGCGGGAAGATCCCGAGCAGCAGGATCTTCGTCGACGGCGACTTCTTCTGGAGCTCCTTCACGATCGCCGTGATGCCCGCCGCAACGTCGTCGGCCGGATCCTTGCCGTTGTTCGTCCCGATCATGAGCATGCAGACCTTCGGCGTGATGCCGTCGAGCTCGCCGTTCTGGAGGCGCCACAGGACGTGCTGGGTCCGGTCGCCGCCGATGCCGAAGTTGGCGGACTTGAGCGGCTCGAAGTGCTCCGCGTAGACCTTCTTGCCGCCGCCGCGCCAGCCGTCCGTGATGGAGTCGCCGAGGAGCAGGACGTCGACGCCGCCCTTCTTGGCGATCTCGACGAATCCGTCGTGGCGCTTCACCCACTTGTCGTCGCGGGGCGCGGGCTTCGTGGCTTCGACTTCCTGGAAGAGGACGGCCAACAGCAGGACGCCGGCGAGCGATTTCATTCGAGGTCTCCTCAGTTTCCGCTGGCAATTCTACGGGCGATCGACGTGCGAAGGAGCGGGATCTTCGTTTCTCCGGCGAGCTTCGACGCGCGGGCGAGGTCCGTCCTGACGAGCGGCTCGGTCGCGTACCAGAGCATGAGGGGGAGCAGGGGATCCTCCGCGTCCTCGGCCCTTTGCGCGAGCTTCTCGACGAACGTCCACCGCGCCGCCGGGTCCGTCTTCTGGAGCGCCGAGGCGACGAAGAGGCGCACCAGCGGCGAAGCGTCCGTCGCGACCTTCTCGGGCAACGGCTTGCGCTCGTCGGCAAGCAGCCGCACGGCCCAGGCGCGGACGTGCTCGTTCTCATGATCGAGCAGCGGGACGAGATCGGCGCCGCCGGTGACGTGGAGCGCCCAGAGGGCCCGAAGCTTGCGCGTCGCGTCGGGATTCTCCGCGAGGATTTTGCTCAGCGCCGCGCGGGCCTCGGCGAGATCCCGGCCGGCGATCGCCCGCTCCTGGAGGAGGCGGCGCGACTGGCGGACCCACCACTCGTTCGCGTGCAGCTGGAGCGCGACGAGCTCCAGGTCGGTCTTCTTCGCGAGGTCGAACGGCTCGACCGGCTTGGGCGTCCCGTAGACGACCTTGTAGAGCCGCCCGCTGGTCCGGTGGACGGACTTTGTGTCGTGGCATTCGCCGACGTCGGCCCAGTCGTTGATGAAGACGCCGCCGTCGGGGCCGTACTTCAGGTTGAGCGACCGGAACCAGGGATCGGCGGAGCGGAGGAAGTCGGGCCCGTGGCGGCCCACGTATCCCGAGCCGCGACGCTCCAGGAGATCGCTGTTCACCCGCCGGCCGTGGATGTTGACCATGAACATCGCGCCGCGGTACGCGGCGGGCCAGTTGTCGCCGAGGTAGATCATCGCGCCCGCATGGGCATGGCCGCCGCCGATCACGTCGTGCTCGGCGCCCGAGCGGGACTTCGTCCAGTCCTTGCCCGCGAAGTGGAGATGGTCGGAGCAGGACTTGATCAGGCCGTAGGTGTTGGGCGTGTAGTCCTTGCCGTACATCCGATCGTAGTGGGCGCCGGGAATGACGTGCCAGAGGTGGCCGATGACGCAGTTGGTGAAGAAGGCCTGGCCGTGGTCGTCCCAGTCGAGGCCCCACGGGTTCGTCGTTCCCTCGCAGACGACGTCGAAGATCTTCTTCACGGGGTGGTATCGCCAGATGCCGCCGTTGAAGAGGACCCGCTCCGAGTCGGGCGCGCCGGGCTTGCCGACCTTCGACTCGCCCTGGATGCCCTGGTTGCCGTAGAGCCAGCCGTCGGGGCCCCACTGGAGGCCGTTGACGACGCAGTGGCCGATCTTGCCGTCGTTCCATCCGTCGAGGACGACGACCGGGTCGCCGTCGGGCACGTCGTCGCGATCCTTGTCGGGGATGAACATCACGTTGGGCGTCGAGCAGATCCAGACGCCGCCGAGGCCCGGGAGGACGCTGGTGAGGTTCTGGGCGCCGTCCCAGAAGACCTTCCGCTTGTCGAAGCGGCCGTCGCCGTCGGTGTCCTCGAAGATGAGGATGCGGTCGCGGACGGCGGACTTCCACGGCCCGCCGGAGCTTTCGTAGGAGTAGCATTCGGCGACCCAGAGCCGGCCGCGCTCGTCGAACGCCATCGAGATCGGCTGGGCGACGTCGGGCTCGCCGGCGAAGAGCGTGACGCGGAAGCCGTCGGGGACGGTGATGAGCTTGACCGCCTCGGCGGCGGTCAGCGGCACGTTCTTCGGATCCTCGGTGTTCTTCGTCCCCTTGGGATAGCCGAGCGTCTCGGGGTCCTGGAGGGCGGCAAGGAGCGCGAGGAGAAGGGTGATCTTCATGCGGGACATCATAGCGGCTAAGTTTCTTGGCGTTTCGAGAAAAGCGGGATAGGATCACCGCCCGTGATCACCGCGTGCCTGGCCGGCCTCGTCGCCGGGCTCCTCCACGTCTTCTCCGGCCCCGACCACCTCGCGGCGCTCGCTCCGCTGTCGCTCAAGGCGGGCCGTCGCGCGTGGGCGGTCGGCCTCCGGTGGGGGCTCGGCCACGCATCGGGCGTGCTGGTCGTGGCCGCGCTCGCGTTCGGCCTGCGCCAGGTCGTCCATCTCGAATCGCTGGCCGGATGGGGCGAGCGGCTGGTGGGGGCGACGCTCATCGTGCTCGGCCTGTGGGGGCTGCGGAGCCTGTTCCGCGAGCGGCTCCACGCCCATCCGCATCACCATGACGGCGGCAACCACGTCCACGTTCACGTGCATCGATCCGGCGAGGCGCACGACGCGCCGGCGGCCCACGCCCACATCCACACGGCGTTCTGGGTCGGCACGCTGCACGGTCTCGCGGGCACGGCCCATCTGGTCGGCATCCTGCCCAGCCTCGCGCTGCCGACGGCCGCCGAGACGGGCGGCTACCTGGGGATGTTCGCCATGGGGACGCTGCTCGCGATGACGGCGTTCGCCGTGGCGCTGGGCTGGCTCTCCGAGCGCGGCCTGGGCCTCCATCGCTGGGCGCTCGCTGCGGCGTCGGGGATCTGCGCCTTGACGGGCGTCGCCTGGATCGTCCTCCCCTTGTTCGGGATCGCGCTCCCTTAACGACCTCCGTGCAACGCCCGGAAGGCGGCGGGCGTCATCCCCACCTCGCGACGGAAGATCAGGTGGAGGTGCTCCACGTAGGTGAAGCCGGCCGCGCGGGCGATCTGCTTGAGCGGCCAGTCGGTCTGCTGCAGCAGCGTCTTCACCCGCTCGAGCCGCCGGCGCTGGAGTTCCTCGTGCGGCGTCCGGCCCAGCACGCGGCGGAACCGCACCTCGAGCGTTTTGCGGCTGAGCCTCGCCACCGCGAGGACGTCCGCGATCCGGATCGGGCGGCCGATGTTCGCGTCCATGAACCGCACCGCGTCGACGACCGTCGGGTCGGCCATCGCGAGCATGTCGGTGCTCCGCCGGGCGATCACGCCCAGCGGCGGGACGGGCACCGCGCGCCGCGGCACCCGGCGGCCGTTCATCAGCCGGTCCAGCATCGCCGCGCCCTGGTAGCCGATCGTGTCGGTGTCGAGCGCGACGCTCGAGATCGACGGCGTCGAGAGCTCGCACAGCGTCTTGTCGTTGTCGACGCCGATGACGGCGAGGTCGTCCGGCACCGCGATCGCCGCGCCGCGCGCGGCTTCGAGCACGTGGCGCGCCCGCTGGTCGTTCGACGCCATGATCCCCGCCGGCGTGGGGAGCGACTTGAGCCAGCGGGCGAGCGACTTCTGCTCGCGGCCCCAGCCCCGGTCGGCGGCGGCCGCGGGCCAGCGGTAGGAGGAGGATGCGAAGCCCGCCTTCTTCACGGTCTCGGCGAACGCCTTCTGCCGCTGCGATTCCCAGAGGCTGATCCCGTCGTCGACCGCCGGCCAGCCGACGAACGCGAAGTGACGGAGCCCGCGCGAGAGGAGGTGCTCCGCGGCCGTCCGGGCGACGCCGACCTCGTCGTTGCAGACGCCCCACGGGACGATCCCGGGGAGCGTGAAGTCGAGGTCGACCACCGGGATCCGCGTCGCGAGCGTGCGGCGCGCCTGGCGCTTCGTGCGGAAGAGCGTGATGACGCCGTCGACGCCCCAGTCCTGCAGCGGCGGCGGCGTCTCCTCCTGCGCGCCCGGCTCGAGGAAGAACGACCAGGGGCCGTGGAGGCGGGCGTATCGCGCGATGCCGCGGAGGAGGCCGCGTCCGTAGGACGACGCGGTCTCGATCAGGAGCGCGACCTTGGGAGGGGCCACGACGCAATTCTACACTTCGACTGCGGAAATGAGGAGGGGTCGATTGGTGTGGCGCGCCGGCTCCGAATAAGGCATCTTTCCCCGGTTCACGTGAAGGAGAAACCATGACCACGACCGACCCGGGCTCCGCCGCGAAGAAGGGATGGGAGGACTGGATCCCGAAGACCACCGCCGTGCTGGCGGTGATCGCCGCGCTGTCGAGCGGGCAGTGGGGCGCGTCCAACCTTCGCGCGATCCTCGAGCAGGGCAAGGTGGACGACGGCTGGTCGTACTACCAGGCCAAGAGCATCAAGAACCATCTCGCCGACCACATGCAGTCGCTCGCCGCCGCGATGGCCGCCGACCGCCCGCCGGCCGACGGGAAGGAGAGCGCGATGCTGAAGTACCGCGCGGAGATGGAGGCGGAGGCGAAGCGGCTGTCGACCGAGAAGGCGGCGATCGAGAAGGAAGTCCACGCTTACGAGACCGCGCGCGACGCGTTCGTCGAGCGAAGCTTCTGGTTCGAGATCGCGTTCGCCTGCCTGCAGGCGGGCGTGGTGCTCTCGACGATCGCGGCCGCGGCAAAGAAGAAGGGGCTGTGGCTGACGGCGATGGCGGCGGGCCTGCTCGGCGCGCTGTTCGTGATCAACGGCCTGGGCCACTTCGTCCGGACGCCGGAATACTCCAAGAAGCTCGGACCGAAGCTCGGGATCCAGGATCCGCTGAAGCCGGCGGCGCCTAAGTAGGGTAGACCCAGGGCGCGCGGTAGGGACGCTTCAGCATCGCGTTCGCTTCCGCGTCGCCCACGATCTCTTCCTTCTCGCCGTCCCATTGGACGCTTCGGCCCAGCCTCCAGGAGAGCATGCCGAGCAGCGGGAGCACCGACGAGCGGTGGGCCCGCTCGATGCCCGCCACCGGCGCGCGGGAGCCGCCCAGCGACTCGAGGAAGTCGGCCCAGAGGAGCTTGATGTTGTGGCCGTCCGGCTCCTGCAGCTGCGAATCCTCGTGCAGCTCCTTCTCCTTCGGGTTGGCGGGGTGGAACGTCCATCCGTCGCGCCAGCCGATGTGGAGCGTGCCCTTGGTCCCGTAGAAGTAGGCGCCGATCTGGTGCTTCTCCGCCTTGTTGTCGGCGAACTGCCGGTGCTCCCAGGTACAGGTGAACGACTCGAACTCGTAGACCGCGACCTGGTGGTCCGGCGCGTCGGTGGTCTGCTCCTTCTCGTTGAGGACCGGCTTGCCCTTGATCTGGCGGCCGCCGGTGCTGTAGACGCGCTTCGGCGCGGTCTCGTCGGTCCACGCGAGGACCTGGTCGAGCCAGTGGACGCCCCAGTCGCCGAGCTGGCCGTTGCCGAAGTCGAGGAACTGGCGCCATCCGCCCGGATGGATCCGGCGGTTGAACGGGCGCATCTGCGACGGCCCGCAGTACAGGTCCCAGTTCATCCCCTCGGGGACCGCGGCGTTCGGCGACGGCTTCTCCAGGCCGCCGCCGTAGTGGGCGAACAGCCGCACCATGCCGACCTGCCCCGCGCCGCCGTCCTTCAGGAACTTCAGCGCTCCCACGTGGTGGGGACCGATCCGGCGGTGGAGCCCGACCTGGACGACCTTGCCGCTCTCCTTCGCCGCCTTCAGCATCGCGCGGCTTTCGTGGACCGTGTGGCCCGTGGGCTTCTCGACGAACACGTGGGCGCCGGCCTTCACCGCGGCGATCGTCGTCAGCGCGTGCCAGTGGTCCGGCGTCGCGATGATCACGATCTCCGGCTTCTCCTTGTCGAGCATCTCCCGGTAGTCGACGTATCCCTTGGGGGAGTCGCCGTTCCACTGCTTCACCTGGTCGGTCGCGACTTCGATCGCGCTCGCGTCCACGTCGCAGAGCGCGACGACCTTCGTCTGGCCCGCCGCGACCGCCTCTTTCAGGATGTTCTTGCCCCACCAGCCCGAGCCGATCAGCGCGGTCTTGTACACGCGATGGGGATTCCGGAGGTGGATGAACGGGACGGCCGCCGCCGTCGACATGAACTCCCGGCGCGTCAGAGCCATGGGGGTCTCCTCTATTTCTTGCGGACGTCGACGCAGACGACGGTGCCTTCGGCGTTGCGGCAGTAGATCCGGCCGTTCGCCAGCACCGGGACCGTCCAGCACTTGCCCGTGAGGACGTTCGCCCGCGCGGTCGGCGTGAACGACTCGCTCGACACGGGCGCGATCATCAGCTCTCCCGTCCCGCCCAGCACGATCAGCCGGTGGTCGGCGATCGTGACGGCGCCGGAGCCCGTCAGGGGACGGGACCACTTCTCGGTCCCCGACGCGAACTCGACGCATTTCAGGGCCGTCTTCTCGGTCGTGTCGCCGTCCACCGCGTACAGATGTCCGCCCTCGAGGACCGCGGGATTCATCTGGGTCCGGAGGACGCGGCTCTGGACCACGATCTCCGGCTCGCTTTTGCCGAGCTGGAGCAGCGCGCAGCCCTTCTGATAGCCCGTGGAGATGAAGACCCGGTCGCCGTCGACCACCGGATCGGCCGCGTTGACGTTGTACTGGGTCACCCATTTCACGCGCCACGCCTCGCGGCCGCTCCGGGCGTTCACGGCGACATACGACCTCGCGGAGCCCAGGAGAAGATGCGTCTCGTCGCCGCGTTTCATCGGGAGCGGCGTGGAATAGCCGGGTTCGGTCGCCGCCGATTTCCAGACGACCTTGCCGGTGGCCTTGTCGAGCGCGACCCCGGCGTCGCCGACGTTCAGCACGAGCAGGTTCTCGAACACGAGGGGCGAGCCGCCGAACCCCCACGCCGGGACCGGATATCCGCCGTCCTTCTGGAGGTTGACGGTCCAGATCACCTTGCCCGTCGCCGCGTCGAAGCAGAAAACGTCGCCCTCCCGGCCGATCGTGTAGACCCGGCCGCTGTCGACGGTGGGCGTCGACGTCGGGCCGCCCTCGAAGAACTTGTTTCCGAGGTCGGCGTCGTAGCTGTGCCGCCACAGGACGGTGCCCTTCTCGGCGTCGAGGCAGACGACGGAGTCCTGGTCGTTGGCGTATCCGATCGTGACGACGCGGCCGTTCGCGACGGCGAAGGAGGAGAAGCCGACGCCGACCTCGGCCTTCCAGGCGATGGGGGGGCCGGACGCGGGCCACGTGTCCAGCCAGCCGGTCTCGGCGGAGATGCCGTTCCGGTTCGGTCCGCGCCAGTGAGGCCAGTCGTCCGCGCTCGCGACGGTCGCGGCGGCAAGGAGAACGATCAAGGAGTACCGCGGGGCGGGACGTTTCATGAGCCGGCTATAATACGACGTTCCCGAGCCGTCGTGAACTGTTCTCTACTTCGAGAGCACCTGTCGGTGGAGCAGCTTCCCGTCGGCTTCCGTGTCGAACCGGACGGCGTGTTTCTTCTCGACGACGCGGACCGTCTGGCCGCCCGGCCGTTCCTCGACCTTCGACGCGCCCTCGTTCATGCCGGCGAGCAGGGCCTCCACCTCGGACTTCGCGGGCGCCGCGACGGCCGCGTCGGCCTTCGGCTGCGCGATCGTTTCCAGCGCCGCGCTCCGGAGCAGCTTGGGCCACAGTTTCCGGAAGAGCCCGGTCGCGGCGTAGATCTCGGCGCTCTGCACTTTGCCGTCCATGCAGAAGACCGCGCCGACCACGTCCTTTCGGTCGCCGGGCGCCTTCTCGAGCGTGGCGATCCGCTCGTCGAGCTTCTTTCGGACGATCGGATTCTCGATGGCTTCGACGTACGAGTCCTTCTGGTCGGCGAGAACGGCGCTCGCCTGTCCACTTCCGCCCCCGGACGCCGTGGAGAGCTCGATCTTGGCGACCGTCGCGAGGTCGCGATTCACCTTCCGGCCGGCCTCCCAGACTTTGGACTGATCCTTCTCGAGCCGGACCGCCAGCTTCTGCGAATTGGTCGCCACGGGCGCTTCGGCCGCGCTGAAGGCGGCGGAAGATTTTCCGACACGGCCCTCCCATCGGCCCGGCTCGACGCAGAACGCGTCGATGCCGCGCTTGCCCGACTTCGGCGGCAGGAGCGTGTCGACCGCGATGGTCCGGTCCTGCTGTCCGCCCTTGACCGTATCGCCGGCCTGGAGGTAGACGGGCTTGTCGCCGACGTTCTCGAACTGGAGCTCGTTCACCTCCGCGCCCTCGGCCTTCTCCGTGACTTTGAGGGCGCCGGACTTGAACGCCTCCTCGAGCGTGATGTAATCGATGTCCTGCATCCGGCTCGCATCGTGCACCAGGTAGACGCTGAGGTTGCCGTGGGTGTAGGGGCCGGAGAGCGTGGTCCCCGGAGCGGATCGGGGCACGGCGGCCGGATCGGAGTTCGAGCAGGCGGCCAGGCTCAGGACCAGGAACGCGGCGGCGTGACGCATCCAACCCTCCATCATTGTCCGTCTTCCCGGTTAGACGCAGGCGCCGCGTCGATGGTTAGGGATTTCGGATTCGGATCGTTCGGGAATATTTCTGATCGAAAACCCATTATCCATGTAGCTGTTGGAGTTCGCCGTCGTACATACCATAGAAAACCTAGGGGACATTGACGTGGCCGAAACCAAGAGATTCCGAGATCCGAAGGCTCCTCCGGAGGAGGGGGTCGAGCTCCAGACCCGGATCCCCTGCAAGGGCCGCTCCGCCGCGATGGTGCTCGAGGACCTGTCCCGCGCGCTGGCCGAAGCCGAGGCCCGCCAGGTCGATCCGCTCCTCGTGCTCGAAGACCTGGGGCTGCTCCAGGATTCCGTCACCGCCCTGATCAAGGGCCTCTCGCGGCTGCTGGTGAGCTATCCCCGGACGGTGACGTTCTGGGAAGCGTCGGGCCTGACGGAAGCGTTCCTCAGCGTGATGGAACGGCCGACCCCTCCGGGCAAGTAGACGTCCGGGTCACTTCTTCTTCACCGGCACGTCCACCACCGCTTTTCGAAGCGCATCGGAGGCGCCCCACCGCCTGGCGCAATCGGCGCGGACCCGGTCGTAGTCGTCTTCCACTTCGACCTTGGTGATCTGCCAGAACTCGTCGCGGTGATAGTGGATCGTGCCGATGTAGATCGCCCGATCTCCGGGCCGGACCTCGACCCGGAACCCGCCGGGGAGGACGGCTTCATCCGTCGGCGGCTCGTCGAGCTTGAGCGGAACGGCGGCGCCGCGAATCGAGAACGAGCTCGCGGGCACCGCGACCGAGAATTCCCGGTCGGGCGGCGCCTCGATGCGGTTCTTGTAGTCCCAGCCCTTGAACGGCCGCGGCAGCGGCTCGGCGGTCTCGCCGATGAACAGCATGACCTGCCCCCGCCAGTCTTCGGCGATGCCGGGCAGGCGCTGCTCGTCCTTCGCGATCGGCGGCGTGACCTTGATCCGTCCGACCAGGAGGATTTCCCCCGAGCCCAGGTCGGACGGCGCGTCCACCTCGCGCCGCTTGGACGGGACGCACGAGACGAGCAGGAGGCAGACGAGCGCGCGCTTCATTTCAGTTCCTCCAGCCGGCGCCGCAGGCGCTCTTCCCAGTCCGTCCCCTTGGCATGGGGAAGGATCTTCTCGAGGGCCTCGCGCTCGCTGGGCGTCTTCGCGAGCTCGATGTCGTACTTCGATTTGAAGAAGTTCCCCTCGTCGGTCATCTTGAACGACCCGATGTAGTAGATCCCCGGCTTTTCGAGCCGGAGTCCCTCTAGCTGCTGGGGGAAGCGGAACGTGTAGAGGGTGTTGCTCGGCCAGGAACCGGCGCCGCCGAACTCCGACAGCTGGAACGAGCCCAGCGGGATGTATTCCGCGTAGAACGTGCCTTCGTCGATGCGGAAGTTGTAGTAGGGCTTCTCCACCTTGGGCATCACCTGCTTCATGCTGAACCAGTGGAGCCAGCAGGGGCCGTCCTTCATGTCGATATGGCCGACGATCAGCGAAGTCTCCGGGTCCTTCTGGTTCTCCATCTGCTGAGACAGGCCGCCGCCGCAGCCCGTGGTGAACAGCGTCGAACCCGCCGACAGAACCAGGGCGAGAATCGCGGGAAGAAGTCTGGCCATGCACCCTCCGGCAGTCCCCGGGGAATTCTATCCCATGGTCCCGGGCAGGGTCAGGATCCTTGGAACTTTCGGAACCCTTTCGAGAAAGAAATCCGATCCTCAGGAAGATTTCGTTCCCATGAGTAATAATTCTCATCGTGGACAATCGTGCGACCGAAGTCCGCAGCGTGGTTCTGGACCTTCTGTCGGTGATGCGGCTGGCGATGGGACAGCTGAGGCTGTACCCCGTCAACAGCCCGCAGGCCCAGAAGTCCCTCACCAACGCCCATGCGGCCATCGCCACGTTCCCCGGCGCCCAGGGCAAGCTCGTGATGGCCCGCACCCTGCGAGGCTTCCTCATCAACAGCAAGAGGCTTCCCGCCGGCGACGCCGCCGCGCTCGTCGAAAAATTCTGGCTTCAGGCCTTCAACGACGCTCACATCAATTCGCTCGTCATCCAGACCTCCCTCGCGCTCGAAGAGCTGTCGATCTTCATGGACGGCCTGAGCAAGAGGTTCTGGGACTTCAAGGACGGCAAGGCGATCAACAAGAGGCTGCGCGACGAGCGCTGCATCCACGCGTGGGTCGAGGAAGTGCAGTTCGTCGCCATGTCGAAGGGCGACCTGCTCATCGAAGGCGCGGCCAACAAGCTCGCCGCGGCCGGCGCGCGCGTCGCCGAAATCGTCGAGACGCTGGAACAGGTCATCGACGGCACCGTCGCCGACGGCCTCGGCGAGCAGGTGCGCCTGGAAATCATGCGCAAGCTCCTTCAGCAGGACCCCACCTTGATCGCGAAAGCCCAGGCCATGACGTTCGCCGTGGACGAGCACAATGCCTCCGGCGAGGAGGATGAAGACGGCGAGGGCGGCGGAGGCGGAGGTGGGGGCGGTGACGGTACCGGCACCGGTGGCGGTGGGGGTGGGGGCGGGGGCGGGGGCGGCGGAGGAGGCGGTGAAGGAGGAGGCGGCGGCGGGGGTGGTACCGGCACCGGCGGCGGCGGGGGCGGTACCGGCACCGGCGGTGGCGTCGGAGGGGGCGTCGGCGGAGGAGTCGGCGGCGGCGTCGGCGACGGCGTCGGCATCGGCATGGGAGGAGGCGGGAGCAGCGTCGGCAGCGGCGGCGGCGGTGGTGGTGGAGGTGGTGGAGGTGGTGGAGGTGGATTCGCCGGCGGAACCGGATCGGGGCCGAGGCCCGGACGCAAGACGCTCTTCGGGACCGGAAAAGCGCCGGGCTGGATCACGTTCCAGCAGACGCGCAAGACGCTGACCGAGCTCGCCGTCATGCTCCGGACCACCGAAGACGAAGAGGCCCGCCAGAAGCTCCGCGATTTCGGCAACGTCCTTCTCGGCGGCTTCAAGTACGACCCGCTCCTACTGTCGCTCCTCAAGCAGTTCCTGAGCGACGAGGCGATGGAGCTCCTCCCCGCGTGGATGACGGAGGAGCAGAAACCGGTGGAAGCTCCGGCGGCGGCCGAGCAGCCGAAGCCCGAGGAGGTCGAAGGATCGCCGGCGCAGGTCGAACGCGCCCAGGCCATTTTCGGCATGGGCGAGGAGGCGCGTATCGAGGCCCTCTGGGAGGAAGGCCCCGGGCTCGTCAAGGACCTGCTGGGACTCAACCAGCACGAGCTCGTCATCGACATCGCCAAGATCACCATCGAGCACGCCCGCCACATCAACGCGAACCACCGCGTCAAGGGGGCGAAGCTGATGGCCCTGCTGTACCCGCTGCTCGACGGCGAAAAGTACCAGGACGTGCGGATCCAGATCGAGGACCGGGTCGTGGCGGCGCTGCCCCTGGAACGGGAGAAGATGATCTATCCCGGGCTGGTGGACCTCGCGGTTTCGGCTCTCGACGGCATGCTCGTCAAGGGCCTCCTCGACCGGGCGGGCGCCGTGGTGGACGTGCTGCGCAAGCAGCACATGGCGCCCGAGGACAAGGAGTTCTCCGATCGCGGGGCGATCTCGTACCGCGGCCTGGAGACCGTGACGGCGAGCCGGGGGTTCCCCAATGTCCTGGAGAAGATCCGCACCAAGACGCCGGCCGCCCTCAAGATCGTCGAGGCGCTCGGCGTCCTCGCCGCCAAGCCCATCGTGAACCGCATGCGGACGTCGGACAGCGTGATGGAGCGCATGGACCTGGCCCAGCTGATCCTGAAGGCCGGGCCGGATGCCGCGATCATCATGGCGTCGGAGGCTCGCGAAGTGGTCGCGCCGTCGGAAGCCCTCAAGCTGCTGGAACAGATCCCCGCGGCGATGGCGGAGGTGAACGCCGAAAGCGCGCTGGGCCTGATGCTCGGCCATCCCGCGCTCGCCGTCCGCCGCCGCGCCGCGTCGTTCCTCGGCGGCCGCAACTATCCGCGCGCGGGAACCTACCTGGTCGACGCGCTGAAGAAGGAATCCGACCCCTCGGCCCGGGCGCTGTTCGTCGAAACGCTGGGCATGCTCCGGTACGAGCCCGGGTTGACCACCCTCGGCGCGATCCTGGAATCGCGCGGCGAGACCGACGACGTCCGGTGCCTCGCGGCCGCCGCGCTCGGCAACCTCGCCAAGCCGCAGGCGATCCCGACGCTGGTCCGCGCGTCCGCGAAGGGCCGCGGCCTCACGCTGGTCCTGAACGCGGCGCCCACGTCGGTGCGCGCCGCAGCCGTCCGGGCCCTGGCGAATTTCCCCCGCGCCCCGGAAACCCGCGACGCCCTGCGGAAGGCGCTGGACGATCCCGACGCGATCGTGCGCGACGCCGCGCGCGAAGCGCTGGTGCTGCCGATGGTCAAGGTGTTCGGCGACGGCGCCAAGAAGGCCGTCCCGATCTCCGACCTGGCGCAGGTTCCGGCGAGTTCCGATCAGGGCTTTACGGGGCTCCTGTCGGACGTGCCGCTCGACGCGATCTGCCAGCTGCTGGAGGAGAGCTCGCGGACCGGCCTGCTGATGCTCAACGTCGGCGGATCGAACGCGTCGATCTGGCTCAACCGGGGCGACGTCATCGGCTCCGAGTACAACGGACTCCGGGGCCAGCCTGCGTTCAACCAGTTCTGCCGGTGGGAGGGGACGTTCTTCGTCTTCCTGCCGGGAGTCGCTCCGGCGAAGCCGGGACCGCCGACGAGCATCATGCGGATGGTGCTGGAAGCGTGCGAGATCCGCGATTCGGGCGATCGTCCGTAGCCGCCGGAGAATTTGACCCATGTCTCCCGATGAAGCGTACGAAGAGACGCTGGTCCAGCACCCGCTCTACAAGATCACGCGGCGGCGGCGCGGCGAATTCCAGGTCCTGAAGGTCACCGGCCGGTACTCCGACGCGCTGCTCGAGGATTTCCGGGCCAAGGTCTTCCTCTACAAGAGGAACTACGCGCTCGACCTGTCGGGACTGACCGGCGCGACGGCCTCGCTCGCGCGCGAGTTCGCCGACACGGCCGAGACGCTCCGGGCCGGCGAGAAGCGGCTGGTGCTCATCAGTCCGCCCGAGTCGATCCGCTCCCTCCTGTCCATGCGCTCGGGGAAGAGCGCCGTCGAAATCATCCTCACGGAGGACAGCCTCGACAAGTCGCAGGCCGATTCCGACGAAGGCAGCGTGATCCGCCAGCTCGAACGGGTCCGGAAGGAGTTCCAGACCAACCGCCACTGGCAGTTCATCGACCGCGAGGGATACTGGCTCTGTCCGTTCTGCGCCGCCTTCCAGCCCGACGTCCGGCTGACGTCGCCGCTCTCGATCTCCAGCGCGGTCGTCGAAAAGGCCTACCATCACATCTGGTCCCGCTGCCCCGGCTACAAGCCCACCGCGCCCCAGCCGAAGCCGCTGCCCGATCTGCACGAGATCCTTCGCCGCGCCAACGACCAGAAGACGGTCGTCCCGAAGCAGAAGCTGGACCGCATGGAGACGGAACTCGCGGCGCTGAAGGACAAGACGACCGAGATGGAGGACAGCGTCAAGCGGGCGTCGGAGCGGCAGCGACGGCTGCTGCCGACGAAGGCGCCCGACGTGCCCGGCACGGAAATCGACCTCATCTATCGTCCCGCCGCGGTCGTCAGCGGCGACTTCTACGACTTCGTTCCGCTGGACGAGGGCAGGATCGCCATCTTCATCGGGGACGTCTCGGGCCACGGCATCGAGGCCGGCATCCTGATGGGCATGGCCAAGAAGGTGCTCGCGATCCGGCTGCAGGACTACCAGGATCCGGTGGAAGCGCTGGTGCGGGCGAACGAGGACGTCGACAAGGATCTGGGCCGGGTCAATTTCGTGACCGTGTTCGTGGCGATCTACGACCCGGCGAAAAAGACGCTCACCTGCGTCCGGGCGGGGCACAACCCGCCGCTGCTCTACAATCCGGCGCGCGAAGGGCGCTGCCTGCAGATCAAGCCGGGCGGTCTCGGCCTGGGCATCCTCGGGACGTCGTCGTTCGAGCCGACGATCCAGGTCGAAGTGGTCCCGGTGCTGCCGGGCGACCTGCTGCTGCTCTACACGGACGGCCTGGTCGAGGCGCGGAACAAGGAAGGCGAGCAGTTCGGCATCGAGCGCACGATCCAGGCGCTCGGGGTGACCTACGGCTACACGTCGGCGCTGGTGCTCAGCACGCTGGCGGGCACGCTCGACGGCTTCGCGGGGAACCTGGTGTCGGAAGACGACATCACCGCGCTGTGCATCCGCTTCGAGTGAGCGCGGCCTAGGCGAAGTGGTCGAGCGCCGTCTTCTCGTCCTTCGAATAGCGGAGGACGCCGGCAAGCCCGATGAGGTTGAGCACTTCCATGACCTGCAGGGGGGTGGCGGCCATCACGAGCCGGCCGCCGTTCTTGATCGCGGTGGTGAAGCCGCCGATGATGCAGCCGATCCCCGACGACGCCACGTATCTCGTTTTCTCCAGGTTGATGACGATCTGGTAGATCTTGCGGCTGAAGATGGAGTCGAACGCCGCCTTCAGCTTCTCGAGGTTGGAGGAGTCCACCTCGCCGTGGATGCGGATGGCCCAGATCTTGGGTGCCAGTTCCGCGGTTTCGAGCGTCATCAAGGACATGAAGCCGGCCCCAGGTTCCTTTTCCTTTTACCCCGATCAGTCTGCATGGAATATAGCCTGAGAATCCTCGGAAGGGAAACCCGAGACGGAGAATTTTTTCATGAGTTCCCCGGCCGGGGAACCCGGATCACTGCTCGAAGCGGGACCACTCGAGCTCTCGGGCCGCTGGCTCCGAGTGGCTGATCGGCTTTAGGCTATATTTAGAGAGATGCCGCTCACGGTCAAGGAGTAGCGGGGCGGGAAGGGGGCTCAGGTGTCGCGATCGGAAAGTCGTGCTTCAAATCCCGTCCCCTGGCTCGTCGGTGTTTTCTTTCTTTCCGTGTTGACCGTCGAGTGTGTCGTCTGGTCCCGGTCCTCCGATGCTAGGGCCCGAGGGGATGCGGAGAGGCTGGGCTCCTACGTCGGAATCGATCTGGAAAGTTTGGACTCGATCGGCTCCAAGAAGCTCGATCAGGCGATCTGTGCCGTCATCCCGGGCCGACGGCTGCGCGACCCCCAGAGGCTCCTCGATCTGCTCGACTACCAACCCCGTGCCGTGTGGCGGCTTGAAGGGCAGGCGGTACCCGCCCGATTGGTTCTCTTCGAGGTGGATCCCACGGTAGACCATCCCGGCTCGACCCGGATTCGGCTGCATACGTTTGACGAGAGGGGAACGCTGCTCTCGATGACCGCGTTCACCACCGGACATCGAACCTACATGAGAGGGTTCGAATTGAAGAGGATTCCGGTGAGCAGCTACCCCGTTCTCGAGATTTCCACCGGATTAGGACCGGGTCCCGGCGCCAACCTGGGGGGCCCCAATCCCAGCAGGCAGGTCTATGCCCTCGTGGACGACCAGTGGAGGCTCCTCCGGCTGGAGGCCGACGGACAGGTCATCGCCGCCAGCTACTACGTGAAGCATTTCAGGGCCGGATCAGACCTGCGCCCGAGGGACCTCCCGGAAGTGGAAAACGCCCTGCAGTCGTCGGATCCCGGCGTGGTGCTGACCATGCTCACGTGGCTGGGCGGATTTCATCAGGCGCCCCCGCCGGGGGAAGACAGCAGGCAATATGAAGATGCCAAGGACGTCGCTTTTCACAGGGAAGCGATGCAGTCGCCGAAGATCCGGGAACGACTTCAAGAGCTCGCGGAATCCGAAACCCTCTGGGTCCGCGAGGGGGCGAAGCTCATTCTCGAACGGTGACCGACGAGGCGAGTCGAATAGACAAAACTTATTGTCAATTCGCGGGAGAGGGGCTACCATCCGCCCATGTCCGACGTCCACTTCGTCAGAGATCCCGGCCAGCTCGCGGTGCTCGCCGCCCCCCTTCGGCAGCGCATCCTCGAGGCGCTCGCGGAGCCGGGCTCGGCCTCGAGCGTGGCCAGGCGCCTGGGCCTGGCGCGGCAGAAGGTCGCGTATCACGTGCGCCGGCTCGAGAAGAACGGCTACGTTCGGCTGGTGCGCGAGGAGCAACGACGCGGGTGCACCGAACGCATCGTGCAGCGCTCGGCGCAATACCTCGTCGCCTCGAACGAAGTCTTCGGCCGCATGGGCATCGATCCCCGGCGGCTGCAGGACAAGTTCTCGAGCGCGTACCTCATCGCCCTCGCCGGGCAGGTGGCGAGGGAAGTCGGCGAAGCCCAGGGCGCGGCCGAGCGCGCCGGAAAGCCGCTGCCCACGCTCTCCACGCAGGTGGAGATCCGCCTTCGCTCGCCGCAGGAGCGGGAAGCCTTCGGCCGGGAGGTCGTCGAGGCCGTCGCGCGGATCGCCGCGAAATATCACGACGCCGAGCATCCGGACGGCCGCAGCTACCGGCTCGTCCTGGCCGCCTATCCCATCCGCGGGAGGAAGACATGAACGACGATCGCAAGCCGGTGAAAGTCCTCGAGCTCGCCGTCGACGTCGACGCATCGCCGCAGGAGGTCTGGAAGGCCCTCACCACGGCGGAGGGGCTGCAGAACTGGTTCCCGCAGGCCGCGAAGGTCGACGGCACGGGGGTGGGCAGCGTCGTCACCTTCTCGTTCGGTCCGGAGATGTCGTGGCCGACGAATGTCGCCGCGTGGGAACCCGGCAAGCACCTGCGTTGGAGCCACGAGGACATGATGGGTCCCGGCACGGCGATGCTCGTCGATTTCACCCTCACGACTGAGGGCGGGAAGACGCGGCTGCGGCTCGTGCAGTCCGCCTTCGGCGCGTGCGATGCCTGGGACAACTTCTTCGAGGGGACGGAAGCCGGCTGGACCTACTTCCTCTACAACCTGCGCATCTATCTCGAGACGCACCTCGGCCAGAGGCGCCGGATGTTCCTGGGTCGCTTCGAGGTGACGCTCGCGCGCGAGGCGGCGTGGAAGAAGCTGCTCTCGCCCGCAGGCGGCCTCCTGGTCGCGACGAGCGGCGACGTGCACGCCGGCGATGGCCTCGATCTCCGGCTGCAGGACCGCGTGGTGCGGGCGATCGTCGAGGTGATCCTCGATGGCCGCGCGATCGCGATGCGCCTTCCCGACCTCGCCGATTCGATCCTCTTCGTGGAATTCGAGATGGGGCAGGACGCCTACCACGTGGGCCTGTACCTTTCCGTCTATGATCCGGCGCGCGCCGGCGAGCTCGAGGAGCCCTACGCCCGCGCCCTCCAGCGCCTGAAGAACGCGCTGCGTTGACTCGAGCAACTACCGAAACAATATGGACTATATTCGTGCATTCGGGGGATCGCCCCTTGTGGTTCGGGATCCGCGCGGATATAGTCCGGGCTGTTGGGAAGTATGGTTTGACCGCTCGCTGACTCACCTCATCGATCCTTCCGACCCCCCCTTCCCGGTTGCAGTTTCGGTTCAGTTCTCTTTAAGGAAGTAGATGGTGAACATCTATGTCGGCAATCTGTCGTATGAGGCGACCCAGGACGATATCCGCCAAGCCTTCGAGGCCCACGGCCAGGTGTCGTCGGTCCAGGTCATCATGGACAAGATGACGGGCAGGTCGCGGGGGTTCGGATTCGTCGAGATGCCGGACAACGGCGCAGGACAGGCGGCCATCAGCGCCCTCAACCTCCAGGAGGTCCGCGGGCGGGCCATGACGGTCAACGAGGCCCGTCCCAGGACCGAGAGCTCCAACCGCGGCGGCGGCCGCGGGAGCTGGGGGGGGAGCCGGGGCCGCAGCTGGTAATCGTACGTACCGAAGGGGCGTCCCTGGACGGGGGCGCCTCCTATTTTCATTCTTCGAAACCGAACTAAGGATTCTCATGATTACGGACAAACAGATCACGTGCGTCGATTGTGGCAGCGAGTTCACCTTCTCGAGCGGCGAGCAGGAGCGGTACGGCCAGCTCGGCTTTACCAACGAGCCCAAGCGCTGCGGCCCGTGCCGCCAGGCCAAGAAGGCCTCGCGCGGCGACCAGGGCGGCTTCGAGCACCGCCGGCCGGCGGGCGGCGGCTCGCGGGAGATGTTCACGGCCGTCTGCGCCCAGTGTGGCAAGCAGGCCCAGGTCCCGTTTCAGCCCCGGGGCGACCGGCCCGTCTACTGCAGCACCTGCTTCGGCGGCCGCCGCTAGTCCGCGGATCGAAGAACCTCATGACCGAACGCTGCCCGTCCTGGTCCGTCTTCGGCCCGCGGAGGGTTCGGGAACTCGTTGACGTCGCGGTTTCGGAGGGAGATTCCCCGTGAAGCCCTCTGCAGACGCAGTCGACGTCGACGCGGCGGGACTCCCCCCCGACCTCCGGATCCTCATCGAGAAGGGCAAGGAGCGGGGCTTCGTCACCTACGACGAGCTGAACAAGGTCCTGCCCGAGGACATGGTCTCGTCCGACAAGCTCGACGCCGTCCTCCAGAAGATGGAGGACCTGGGCATCGAGATGGTCGAGACCGGCGATGAGGACGGGAAGGACGATGGGCCCGATTCGGCGGGGGAGGAGGAGCGGGAGGCCGACAGTCCGTCGGAGCGGGAGCCGCGCACGCCCGGCGGGACACCCCGCATCGACGACCCGGTCCGGCTCTACCTCACCCAGATGGGCCAGATCCCGCTCCTGACTCGCGAGGAAGAACTTCGCCTGGCCAGCCGCATCGAGATCGCGCGGAAGCGGTTCCGCACCAAGGTCCTCGAGTCCCCCGTCGCGGTCGTCGAGGCCATCCGCATCCTCGAGGACGTCAAGAACGGCGACGCCGCCTTCGACCGGACCCTGAAGGCCGACAGCTCGATCGACATCCCCAAGATTGAAATCCTGGAGCGGCTGCCGGCGATCATCCGCCGGCTGAAGGAGACCCTGTTCGATTCCCACGAGTGCTTTGAGCGGTTGAATGCCCCACGCCTGGGGACGGCGGAGCGCCGTCGCGCCCACCGGCGGCTCCGGGACAATCAGCGGCGCTGCGTCGAGATGCTCGAGGGGATGAACATTCAGACGAAGAAGATCAAGCCGATGATGGAGAAGCTGGAGAGCCTCTCCCGGAAGGTCGACGACGTCGAGAAGACTCAGGCCCAGACGCTCGAGGGACCCGACGAGCTTCGCGCCCGGGTTCGGGACATCCGGGAGCGGTTCGACGATTACGAGTCGACCAAGCGCAAGCTCTCGAGCGGGAATCTCCGGCTCGTGGTCTCGATCGGGAAGAAGTACCGCAACCGCGGCCTGTCGTTCCTGGACCTGATCCAGGAGGGGAACACCGGCCTCATGAAGGCGGTGGAGAAGTTCGAGTACCGCCGCGGCTACAAGTTCTCGACCTACGCGACGTGGTGGGTCCGCCAGGCGATCACCCGCGCGATCGCCGATCAGGCGCGGACGATCCGGATTCCGGTCCACATGATGGAGGCGATGAACAAGATCCGTCAGGTCTCCCGGAGGCTCACCCAGGAGATCGGCCGCGAGCCCTCGCTCGAGGAGATCGCTGCGGAGTCCCGCATCTCCCTCGACGAGGCGCAGCGCATCCTCAAGATCTCCAAATACCCCGTTTCGATGGACCGTCCCGTGGGCGATGGCGATGATACCGACCTGGGGAGCTTCCTCGAGGACGAGACGGCCGAGAACCCGGCCGTCGCCGCCGGCCACCAGATGCTCCGGCGGCGGATCGACGCCACCCTGAACTCGCTATCGTTCCGCGAGCGCGAGATCATCAAACTGCGTTTCGGCCTCGGGGTCGGCTACACCTACACCCTGGAGGAAGTGGGGAAGATCTTCAAGGTGACGCGTGAGCGCGTGCGCCAGATCGAGGCGAAATCCCTTCGCAAGCTCCAGCATCCTCTCCGGTCCCGAATGCTCGAGGGGTTCATGACCGGAATCCCGGATCCGGACGCGTCCCAGGACGCGCACGAGCCGAAGTGATCCGGTTGCGCGCCTTCGCCTGTTCCTTCGGCGGAGCGACCGCAGGCCTCAGTTCTTACGCTTCGAACGCGCGCCGGTCGGCGGCATCCACGGGCGTCCGGCGAGTCATGGCGATCAACTCTGCTTAGGCCCCACTTTTTCGTTCAGGAGCCATAGGGACAGCCCAACGATCAAGGAGAGCACGCCCCCGATCAGCATTGTTCGATCTACCATCCACCCTGCGAACAGACTGGACCAACCGGAATCGATCGATTCACCGGTCTCCAACCCCGACAACACGATCCCCAGGACGATACAAGTCGCTCCCGCGTATTTTCGCATCTCATCCTCAGGTCGCCAGCGGCTCCGGCAGCACAACCTTGCTCCCGCCGATGGGTTCCTTCAGGGCTCCGACGACCCTTTCGACGGTGACGGAGCCTGCTTCAGAGGCTCCTTCCAATGCCCCTTGGGCGGCAATGGAAGCCGCCTTGGCGGTATCCCCCCCCATCGTCCTGGCGCTCGCGATGGCCCCCAGGATGATCCCTTTGATCGCTGCCGCCAGATTCCCGTTCCGGTCCGCTGTGTGATGAATGATGACCTTGGCGGCGTGAGAGAGAATCTGGTGCGATTCCGGATTGCCCGTCCCTGCGCCCCGGACAACCCCCATGATGATCGCCTTGGTGCCGGGAACCAGATCGCCGCCTTTCTCGACCGCTTCGCGGGCAGCGCCGGCCACGACTCCGGAGACGGCGGCCAAGAGGGGGGCTCCGGTAAGTCCCGTGCCTTTGATCGAACCGGCGATGCTCTGGGTTACCGATTCCAGAACCGTATTGAAGACATCCCTGTTTGCAGGAATCGGACTGATGGCCCTCGCCAGGACCGGGTGGTCCACCATGCCGCCATTCTGTACTTCAGCCATTGCCTTCTCCTTTGGTAGACAGTTGATGTTCAGGGTGAATAGAGCAAACCACCGGCCACGCCCTGGCATCACCACGGGACTCACGAAACGGCATCCGGCAGGCGAGGGCGACTCCGGCGTGATCGGCGAATGGATCCATCTCGCGGGCCGGATGATGGACAGGAGGGCGTGGCCTGCCGCTTGCTCTAAGGTGCGGGATGGACGAGAGAAATCGATCGGATAAGGTTGTCGCGGTGATCGGGGAAAAAGTACCTCGGCGCTGCCTCCCCTGTGGTTACCAGCTGGGCTTCTGCGAGAGCACGACCGCCGTGACGTCCGTTGCCAAGTGGATCTGCCCCGAGTGCGGAATCTTGAACGAATTTGAAATCGAATTCAGAATCGCCTCCCGTTAGGGCAACACGGATACCGACGAGGGCACGGGAGCTTTGGGACGAGGCCGCGGCGCGGCCGCTTTACTTCTCGTCGAGCAGCGCCTTCACGCGGATGTCCACGCCGGCGGGCATATTCAGGTTGCGAAGTTCGTCGATCGTCTTTGAGGTGGGATCGGTAATGTAGATCACGCGCTTGTGGGTGCGGATCTCATACTGCTCACGCGCTTTCTTGTCGACGTGAGGCGAGCTAAGGACGGTGAGCCGTTCGATCCTGGTCGGGAGCGGGATCGGACCGCAGACCTTGGCGCCCGTGCGCAGGGCGCTGTTCACGATGTCCAACGCCGCCTGGTCGACGCTCTTATGCTCATAAGCTTCGATGCGGATGCGGATTTTCTGGGCCATTGATCGAGTCCTCAGAATTCAGAAAGCGTACGGGAACAGATCAAGGGGGTAAGCTCCCCATCTCAACGTTACATGTCCTCTCCCATGGCGCCTGCGCCGGAAGCGGGACGCTGCTCCGGGATTTCGGCGATGATGGCCCCCGTCGTCAGCAGCAGGGAACTCACGCTCGCCGCATTCTCGATCGCGCATCGGACGACCTTCGTCGGATCAATGACGCCGAACTTGAGCATGTCGCCGTACTCCAGCGTGTCGGCGTTGAAGCCGAAGTTCACGTCCTTCGACTCCTGCACCCTGTCCACCACGATGGCCCCCTCCACGCCGGAATTCCGGGCGATTTGCATGATGGGCGCCTCTACCGCGCGCCGCACGATGTCGATGCCGGTCTTTTCGTCGTCGTCGCTCCCCTTGATCTTGTCGAGGGCCTTCGCGGCGCGGAGGAGGGCGACGCCGCCGCCGGGCAGGATGCCTTCCTCGACGGCCGCGCGGGTCGCGTGGAGCGCGTCCTCGACGCGGAGCTTCTTCTCCTTCATCTCGACCTCGGTCGCCGCGCAGACGTTGATCTGCGCCACGCCGCCGGCCAGCTTCGCCAGCCGCTCCTGGAGCTTCTCCTTGTCGTAG